>MDTB01098977.1_pt1 | contig 24565 bp, 22 predicted proteins | sample 811161 | NCBI WGS metagenome assembly MDTB01 (sample SAMN05326650, study PRJNA326480) | marine metagenome | isolation source: seawater | place: Mediterranean Sea | collected 2009
GAAATATGGCAGATTGTGGCCAACCCGATGTTTTCGCAATGTGACATTAGGATCTTTGACATGCTAAAAAAACAACTAATAACAGAAAAATGCTGGTATTGATGGTAGCCGGATTAGGTTTGGCTGGCTGCAACTCAAGCCTCGACATTGCGAAACAAAAAACCCCAACCGCCGACGTTTTTGAGAAGACCCTCTATCAGCAATACATCATACTCTCGCAGTCTGAGCATGACGAATATGACCGCCGCGACGGGACTAAGTTTGCTAACCGTGCAATCGCCGCTGCAATTGGTTCGCCAAGCCAACCTGAAGCACTTAGCGCGCGCAAGATCCCGATCGAATTTCACGGTGAGTTATTGGCCGCACGACGGGAGTTAGTCGAGGCTCTGGACGCCGGGGGTCGCCAAAAGGCCCCGGAACATGCTGCCCGCGCGCAAGCTGCGTTTGACTGCTGGTTGCAAGAACGCGAAGAAAATTTCCAGATTGACGACATTCAAAATTGCCGTGATCAATTTGATGTTGCGATGGGTTTGATGAACGCTCAACTACGCCCGAAAAAAGTCGCTAAGCCTGCCGCGCCCGCACAGCAAGCCGCCCCGGCATCACCGGCCCCGCAGGCCAGCCCCGAATTGCCACAGCAATTCACAGTCTATTTCGCATTTGACAGTGCTGAACTTGATCAAACAGCTTTGGCAACCGTGGCAGAGGCGGCCGAAACGGCAGCCAGTAAAAAACCCGTGGCGATTACCGTCGCAGGTCATGCGGACCGCGCCGGCGGTCAGGTTTATAATTTACGGCTGTCGGCAAAACGGGCGGAAAACGCTGCTGCCGCCCTGCAGCAGATTATCGAAGATCACCCACGGATCACGGTCAAAACCATGAAATTTGGTGAGACAGAAAACCAGGTCGATACGATTGATGGTACACCCGAGGCCAAGAACCGCCGTGCCACAATCAGCATCGGCGAGTAAAATCGTTTACCAGGTTAAGCTCACACGGTCGGCAATTGGTTAAACCGGTTGCCAGCGCCGCAGCATCAGGGCATTCAGCAGCACCATAACGCTGCTTGCTGCCATTGCCCCGCCTGCCAGCTCCGGACTGAGAAAACCAAGAGCCGCCAGCGGCAGGCCAATGACATTGAAAATAAAGGCCCAAAACAAGTTCTGACGGATGGTTTTAAAGCAGGCACGGGACAGGTCTAAGAACCCGGCAACCAACCGTAAATCATGCCGCAAGAGCGCGACATCGGCAGTCTCCAGAGCAATATCCGCGCCTGAGCCAATGGCAATACTGACATCGGCGACAGCTAACGCAGGCGCATCATTAATCCCATCGCCGATCATCGCCACCTGCCGGCCGGCGGTTTTCGCCGCAGAAATCATGGCCGCTTTTTCGGTAGGTAAGAGACCGCCATCGACCGCATCCACCGCGACTGCGTCACCGATATGTGCCGCCACCTCGGGACGGTCGCCCGACATCAAATGCGTCTTGACGCCGCGCTCGCGCAGCGCCGAAATGGCCGCGCTTGCAGTTGGCCGCAGCTGATCGGCCATCGCGATGAGACCGTGAACCTGGTTATCCACCACCACCCAAGCCGTTGTCTTACCATCAACCTGAAAAGCATGTTCGGCCGTCACCAGCGCCGCCGGCGGGACCACGCCAAAGCGATCCAAAAGGCTTTGATTGCCAATTAAAATCGCCGCGCCAGCAACTCTGCCGGTGATGCCTTGCCCTGGATGGTTTATGGTATCGCTTGCTGTCAGAAGCTGGAGGTTTCGCGCCTCGGCGGCGCTGACGGCGGCAAGTGCCAAAGGGTGTCCGCTGCCCGCTTGAAGGCTGGCGACCTGTGTTAGCATCTGCGACGGGTTGGCCGTGTCAATTGTTTCAATGGCGATAACTTCCGGGCGGCCAAGCGTCAACGTGCCGGTTTTATCAAACACCGCCAGGTCGATTGTCCGGGCCGCCTCCAAAACCTCCACAGATTTAATTAAGATGCCCTGCCGCGCCGCTGTCCCTGTGGCCACCACAATGGCCGCCGGTGTTGCTAAGCCAAGGGCGCAAGGACAGGCAATCACGAGCACGGCGACAGCGTTGATCATGGCCGTTTCCAAATTGCCTGCCACCACCATCCAAGCGGCAAATGTGATCAGCGCTAAAATCAGAACCACGGGAACAAAGATTGCTGAAATTCGATCAACAAGTTTTTGCACCGGTGCTTTGCCTGATTGCGCCCTGTCCACCAGCTCGATAATACGGGCAAGAGTTGTGTCAGCTCCGACCGCCTCGACCTGCAGCCGCAGCAAGCCGTCACCATTGATTGCCCCAACCATCACCCGGTCGCCGGGTTGCCGCCAGACCGGCAGGCTCTCGCCGCTTATCAAGGCTTCATCAATTTCACTGCTGCCGCTAAGAATGCGGCCGTCAACAGGCATCCGCTCACCTGGGCGCAGGACCACCACATCGCCAACGGCGACGCTGTCGATTGCCACGTCCTGAACCGCAGCGGATGTTTCGATACGCGCCGTTGTTGGACGCAGGTTCATCAATTGCCTGATTGCCTGGCTGGCACTGCGCTTGGCACGGGCTTCCAAAAACTTCCCCATCAAGACCAGAGTGATAACGACCGCTGCCGTCTCAAAATAAAGCTGGCCGGCAGCGGCACCGCTGAGCCAGGCATACAGGCTGAACACAAAGGCTGCTGTGGTGCCCAGGGCAACAAGCTGATCCATATTGCCAAAGCCACTGCGCAAACCATGCCAGGCACCGCGATAAAACCGCCCGCCGGCAACGAGCTGAACCGGCAATGCCAGCGCGAATTGCCAGGCCGCAGGCAGCATCCACTGACCGCCAAACAGCTGCGCAATCATGGGTACGATTAACGGCAGCGTCAGAACAGCGGCTGCGGTCAGGATCACCGCATCGCGGCGCAGACGGAATTTCTGGCGTTCTTCAGCGGTGTCATCGCTGCTGTGGAACCGCGCTTGATAACCGACCCCGGCAACTGCCGCGGTAATTTGATCGACGCTCACAAATGGCGCGGTCGATTCTACTTCAGCGCGTTCAGCGGCAAGATTAACGCGCGCCGCAGCAACGCCGGGTAATGCCGCCAGGGTTCGCTCTACCCGCCCGGCACAACCAGCACAGGTCATGCCTTCAACCGCGAAGGCATATCGCGTCCGATCAGCCGCGCGCATTTGATTTGCAATATCTGCAGGCATTCAGTGCGACCTTTGGCAAAAGATAAGTTCCACTGCTATCGCTTACATAAGATCGGCCGCAGTTAAAAGAATAAGCGACCGTTAAATTTCTGCTAAAAAGCCCTGATAATCTGTCACCACACTGGCTGCCGAGGCTTCGATCAAGCGGTGGCCTGCCTGCGGTGTCGCTGCCGCACTATCCGATGCAATCCGACCGTCCGGGTGGATCTTGCGATAATCATCGGCATCATAAAAAGGCCGCGGGCGGGGCGGCGCAGGCTCGATATTCGAGGCCTTGATCGCCTCTGGATAGGCTGCTTGGGTGACCGATATCTCCGACGGCGTGGCGTGACTGCCGTCGCGGTCGGCATATAATTCTTTACTGATCTCAATGACGGACGGAAAGCCGAACCAATTTGCCAACTTACAGCGCAAATCCGGCTGTGAGCCGCTGGGGGCAAAACTGCGCTCGGCATAAATCTCGGAAAATGCCGCATTCACGGTTGCGATATTGCCGCCATGACCATTGAGAAAATAAAACCGCTCAAAGCCATTGCGGGCGAGCGACAGCACATAATCGCGGACCACGGCAATTAACGTCGTTGGCCGCAGTGCAACGGAACCGGAAAAGCCAAGATGATGCTGGGCCATGCCAACCGAAATTGTCGGTCCAACCAAGGCCCCACACTGCGCCGCCGCCGCCAGCGCAATCACTTCGGGGCAAATGGCATCTGTGCCGATTAAACCGTTGGGGCCATGCTGCTCGGTGGAGCCAATCGGGATAATGATGCCACGTGATGCCTCAAGATAGCTGTCAACTTCTTGCCATGTGGATAATTGCAAACGCATATCTCGTCCTCCGCTTAATTGCATTCCTGCCGTAAGGCCGGTTCCAGCCAAGACGCCAATGTCAAAAGGGCTTGGTCAGCCCCAAACGGTGCCACCAATTGCACACCGACAGGCAAGCCGTTTGGCCCCATGCCGGCCGGTAACGTCACACATGGCCACCCTAACAAGGTCCAATTAGCATTGAAAACAGGATCGCCTGTGGCCTCTAAACCATGCGGTGCTTCGCCCGGTGCCGGCGGGGTCATGATCATATCAAGGCCATGGAACATAGCGGCCATTTCCATTCGACGACGATCCGCTTCGGCTTGGTTGGCATGATGTGTCGCATCGTCAATTGCTTGGCCTTCGGCAATCTTTTCTCGATAGAACGGCACTAAGGCATCGCTGTGGTCGCGAAATTCAGCGGCCAGGCTGCGGCCTGCGTCGCCCAACATAATTGGCACGTGAAGTGCTGCAAGGTCTTCAAACGCTTGGTTAAACGGCATCTCAACAAGCGTCCCGCCGGCCTTCTCTACCGCCCGACATCCGCGCTCAATTGCAGCTTCAGCGCCGCTTCCAAGCTGCGCCTTATATGGCAGCAGAACACCGCAGCGCGGCGACGATACCCGGGTTTGCGGTATGGCTTTTTCGGATCCTCTCAAGGCCCGATCAAACAGTTCAATATCAGCAACCGCGCGGGCAAATAAACCGACCGTGTCAAGATAGGGCGACAATGGTTTCACCCCTGCGGTTGAATAGCTGCCGCGGGTTGGCTTGAAGCCAATCACCCCGCAATATGCCGCCGGCCGAATGACCGAACCTGCGGTTTGGGTGCCGAAACTCAGCATCGCTTGATGATCGGCAACGGCTGCTGCAGAACCACTGGATGAGCCACCGGGTGTATGCGCCGGGTTGTGCGGGTTGCGGGTTGGCCCAGGGTTACGCCAGGCAAATTCAGTTGACACCGACTTACCGAAAATCATCCCACCGGCAGCACGGCTATCAGCAACCACATCTGCGTCAGTGGCCGGTTGATGGTCCGCGTAAATCGCCGATCCATAAGTTGTTGGCATATCACCTGTATCGATTAAATCTTTGACGGCAATCGGCAAACCTGCGAGCGGGCCGGTGGGCCCTGCTTTATCCATTGCCTGCGCCGCTGCGATTGCGGCGTCGGCGTCCAAATGCGTCCAGGCCTGCACCGCCGCGTCCCGTTGCGCAATATGTGCCAGATGATCACGGACCAATTCTTCCACCGTGATGTCTCCAGATGCAACCTGCGCTACAGCATCACAGGCAGTCATTTTATGCAATTCGGTCATCTTAACACTCGCTTTATGTAGTTTTCGTCCGGTTTTATGGCGTGCTCACCATGGCCATCGTGAGCACGAAGAAGATAGCTCAACCAATCAATTCGCCCGCGCTTTCACAAACAACGTGGTTAACCTATAGTCTGACCGCCTGAGGAAGGGCGGTCAAATCTTGATCGCGGGCTACGGGCAGAAAACGCCGGAGGCGATGAGCTGTGACCAATCATAAACGCGCAGCTTTGGCTGTTTTCATTTAAACGACAGGGCAGATTTGGGTCAATTTAGATGCAGCCAATTGACTTAAAAGCGGCCATGCAAGCGCTTGCGGCGGCTGATCCGGCGTTAGCAACGGTTATCGCGGAGGTTGGAACACCGCCATCGCGGCAACGACCGGCCAATTTTGCCACCTTATTGCAGATTATCATCGGTCAACAAGTATCGGTGGCGGCAGCGGCGGCTATTTGGGGCCGGGTGACGGCGGCCGGGATCAGCACGCCACAGCATATTTTAGACAGCGATGATCAAAGCCTGCGCGATATTGGCTTTAGCCGGCCAAAAATCCGCTATGCGCGATCGCTCGCCGACGCCATCGCATCAGGCCAACTTTGTTTGTCGGCATTAAAGACGGCACCCACCGACGAGGTTCAAAAAAAGCTCACCGCTGTGCCGGGTATCGGTCGCTGGAGCGCTGAAATCTTCTGCTTATTTGCCCTCAATCATGGTGATATTTGGCCTGCCGGCGACGTCGCCTTGCAGGAAATTGTGCGGCAGGTAAAAGCCCTGCCAAACCGACCGTCCGTCAACGACATGGACCTCATCGCGGAGGCATGGCGGCCGTGGCGCGGCGCCGCAGCCATCCTACTTTGGCACTACTATCGCATCACTGTTTTGCGCTAAGATAACTACGCTATTTGTATTATTTTGAATGAACCTGCGGCATTAAGTATACGGCGCGGCAGTTGAAGTGATAACAATAGACGTAGTTGATCGTTTAAAGCGCGGCTTTTTGAATTCGCAAGCATCGGGCTTGGTTTCAATCATGCCATTAGCTGGGTGAACACCGGATGACAGTAAAAGCCGATGTATCGGAACATGAAAGCGTTCGCGCCGCGTTAAATGGTGTCGACGTTGGGGTGGTTCAAATTACCCCTGACGGCACGATCTGTTTTACCAATTCAGCCCTGCAAGAAAATTTTCCCGAATTACAGGCCTTGGCCGAGGGCGTTACCGCCGAGAGTTTTTGGGAAAGTTTGCGCACCCGTGAGAGCACCCAACAGGGCGAAGGCGCAGATCATCTTTTCGGAGTTGTGACCGACGGTGCCGTGATTACCGCCAACCGCCGGTCACTGGAAGACGGCGGGCAAATCATCACCATCACACCGGCTCAGCAGACCGACGGGCAGGCAGAATTCTTAGCCAGCCAAGCCGAATTGCTGTTCAACGCGCTTCACGACCATCTCACCGGGTTTGCCAATCGCCCGCTCTTTTTGGACCATTTACGCAAAGCAATCGATGCACAGGCAGCCGATGCCGGCAAACAATTTGCCGTCATCCATTTGGACATTGATCGGTTTCGGATGATTAACGAAAGCCTTGGCCATGTGAAAGGTGATGACCTGATTAACGCCGTTGGCCAACGCTTGAACGATTGCCTTGATCAAAATGATGTTTTGGCCCGATTTGGCGGCGATGAATTTACGTTGCTGCTCAGTCATACAACCGGCATCGACAATACCCGGGCTTTGGTGGATCGTCTTCTGGCCTCGCTGACAACGCCCTTTAATTTACAAGACCGTGAAATTTTCATTTCTGCGTCGGCAGGTATCGCGCAATTTTCCGAGGCGTCGAACATGCGTCCGGAGGATCTTATCCGAGATGCTGAGCTGGCGATGTATGAGGCCAAGAAAAGCAATAACGGCAGCGTGCAAGTGTTTGACCTGAAGATGCGCCGGACGCGGGTTTCACCACTTGATCTTGAGACAGACCTTCGGCGCGCCCTTGAACGTGATCAGATGCGGCTTCATTACCAGCCGATTATTTCGCTTGAAACACGCCGCTTATGTGGCTTTGAAGCGCTGCTAAGGTGGGATCGCGGCGAGCGTGGCTTGATGAGCCCGATTGATTTTGTCCCGGTCGCCGAAGAAATTGGCTTGATCGGTGAACTCGGGAATTGGGTGTTGTTGACGGCCTGCGCACAGATGCGGGAATGGCATAGCCAGCAGGGCAGCGCAAGCGAACTCGAACTCAGTGTTAATCTATCAAGTCGGCAATTCAACCAAGCTGATTTGGTCGATCAAATAATGACGGCGCTGGGATCACTTGACCCGGCAAAACTAAAACTCGAGATTACCGAAAGCGCATTGATGGATCGCGCCGACCGAACCACGGCGATGCTTAAAACACTGAAATACAATAACATCCGTGTGTGCATCGATGACTTTGGTACCGGCTATTCGTCGCTGTCGTACTTGCATACTTTTCCGATCGATACCCTTAAGATCGACAAATCCTTCATTAAGGACATGACCCGCAACCGGCAGGATCTGGAAATTATCCGGACAATCACATTGCTGGCCCGGAACTTACGCCTTGATGTCACCGCTGAAGGTGTCGAAACACCCGAGCAACTGTCGCAGCTTCAAGCCTTGGGTTGCCACAGCGCGCAAGGTTTCATGTTCGCGCCGCCTTTAGCGGTCGATGACGCTGCTGCATTAATTAACGCAGACCTTGAATGGTAAGCTAAAAAAGGCGATTCTGTTATGATTGTCGGGCTTACCCGTAATGCCCAGCGATTGAACGCGCTTCGCAGGCACGCGTGATAACTTTGAGGAGAGAGGTTAAAAATGCGCGAACATGAGATTTACTTTCTCCAACGGCAAAACGGCGACATCTGGGACACTTTGCTATCGGCAGAAACCTCAGAGGCGCTCGAGGAAGCGTTAAGCGAAGCGATTGCCGATGCGATCCCGGCGGCCTTGCGCATCGCTGTAGGTGACTATCAGACCGAAACCAATGCCTGGACTTATCAACAAATTTTCTTCCTTGATAAAAACAGTTACCGGCTGCCGGCACCCCGCCATGAGGCCCCAACGACGGTCGCTGAGCCCGAAAAACAGCGGGATATCAATGTTGATTTCGCGGAACTGAAACGCCGCTTGGAAGCAGGGGAATTTGACGACGAAAAGCCGGTGCGGCGTTCCGCCGGCAACAATTCTGCGGTCGGCGGCATCGGACAAGCCGAACAACAACCGGATAGCACAGCAGCGCCGGCTGCCGAGGTGGCGGCAAATCAGACCGCCCAAACAAGCCAGACCGAAGAGGCGCTGGGTGGTGACGAGAAAGCTGCCGCAAGCGAAATTCTGGCTGCCTGGCGAGAGCGCGATAATGAACTGGAAGCGCCGGAGGAGCTGCCGCAACGTTCGCTATTCGGACGCGTTCTGCGGTTCTTATTCTCCTTGACCATCATTATCATTTTAGCGGCCATTATCTCCTTCTCTGCATTGGTGATCTTAAAACATCCCATTGTTATGCCTTATGTGGACAAATTTGGCTTAACGGAGATTGTCAAGAACTTGGGCATTACCTCGGCACCTGAGGATGCCGGCGCGCCGCCGGTAGCGCAGAATGCGATGGCAAAAATCACCGTCAACGGCCCACGGTTGGACTATCTGGGGATACCATCACAGATCAAAGGCAAATGGTCGGCCGGTAAATGCGATCAAGATTACATCACCTTTGGCAAGGATAGTTATATCAGCCGGACCGCCGCAGGCGACATTGATCGCACCGCCGTCAGCCGAAGTTTTGAAGATGATTATTATATCTATCTGGAAGTCAGCACGGACTATGTGGAACATTTTCAGAAAGTTGACACCAAGAGCCTGCGGCATGTGGGTCATACATCATTGGATGGGTTCACCGCCAAAGCAGATTCCGAAATCATCACAACCTGTGACAACTAATTGTTAAAAAAGCGCTCTTTGCGCAATTTCAACGGGTTTCAGCAAATCGGCATCATCATTAGTAACGCCGCCGACCTTGTCTGACACAGGGAAACTGATCAGGTTATCGCCATCAAAGGGCTGACAGATTTCCTGGCGATCAGCGATTGACCCGGTTAGCCATTTTTCGAAATCTGACGCCTGCAACATGACAGGCATACGGTGATGGATGGCGGCAATAACAGGGGCTGCTTGCGTGGTCAGGATTGAAAAACTTTCCACATGACCATCGGGGCCCTGCCATTTCTCCCAAATACCGGCAAACGCAAAAGCCCGGCGGTCTTGTAACTCGATCCGATAGGCTTGCTTCTCTTGGCCGCGCTTTTGCCATTCATAAAACCCGTCAGCAGGAACCAAACAGGGCCGAGCTGCAAAAGCTGCCCGAAATGATGGTTTTTCAGCGACTGTCTCGCTGCGGGCATTGATCAGACGGGCCGCCCCGGAGGTATCACGCGCCCATGCGGGGACAAGCCCCCAGCGCAATATTTTAAGATGCCGCTGACCGTCAATGTTCAAAACCACCGGCGCACCCTGGGTCGGCGCGAGATTATAACGCGGCGCTAAATTCGGGATCTCTGCAAAATCAAACAATTCACGCATTGCGTCAGGCGGGGTGGTAAGTGAATAGCGTCCGCACATGTGTGATTTTCCTTATCAAGCCCGCCAATAATGGTAGTCTTTGACAGCATCAAAGATATCGACAAGATTAGATCAGCTCACCCTATCTAAGGCAAATCAATGCTCGAAATTAATCGCGATCTCATGGACTGCCTGGTCAGCGTATGTCGGCGTGCCGGTGATGTTATCTTGGAGGTTTATGAAAGCGATTTTGACGTTGACGGCAAGGTTGACGGCTCGCCCGTTACCGAAGCTGATCGCCGGGCCGAGGCCATTATCCTGCCGGTCCTGGCCGAAATCGCACCAGAAATCCCAGCCATTGCCGAAGAAAGTGTTTCTGCCGGGATAATTCCTGACATCACCGGCAATCGGTTTTGGCTTATCGACCCGTTAGACGGCACCAAGGAATTCATCAGAAAAAATGGCGATTTCACTGTCAATATTGGTTTGATCGAGGACCGGACACCGATTGCCGGTGTGGTTTACCGACCTGTGAGCGATACTTTTTGGGTTGGTGCGCGCGGGCTTGGCGCCTGGCGCATTGAGGCGGGAAAAGAAACAACGCTGCAGGTCCGGGATGCTGACCCTGTTGGCGGACTTACGGTGATTGCAAGCAGCTCGCACCGCTCTGCGGAACTGGAGAGATATATTGAGTCACTGCCAAAAGTGCGCAACTCAATTTCACGCGGTTCATCCCTAAAATTCTGTCTCAATGCCGAAGGGACAGCTGATATTTACCCCAGGATTGGGCCAACGATGGAATGGGATACCGCCGCAGGCCAAGCTGTCGTTGAGGCCGCCGGTGGGTCGGTTGAAGCCTATGAAGGCGGTCCTTTCAGATATCAAAAACCGAATTTCCGGAACGGTTATTTCATCGTGAAGGGCGGCTGTCTTTAAGACAAAAAATATCTATTAAACAGGGAGTTAAAATAATGCGGGTTGAGAACCTGTCAGCCGATCAGTTGGATAGTGATCAAAAGAAACTGTATGACGATATTATGGCAAGCCCCCGTGGCCGTGTTGAAGGACCACATAAAGTCTGGTTGCACAGCCCACATCTTGGTGACCATGCCCAACGCCTTGGCGCCTATTGTCGGTTTGGCAGCGCTTTACCGCCGCGTTTGTCCGAGCTGGCAATTTGTGTAACCGGACGTTTTTGGAGCGCCCATTACGAATGGTATGTGCATGCACCATTGGCGATTAAGGCTGGTATCAGCGAGGACATCATCACAGCCATTCGGGAAAACCGCCAACCAAGCTTTGTTGAAGAAGATGAGCAATTGGTTCACGATATTTCTCTTGTCCTGCATCGCGACCACCGGATTCCAGACGATCTATACCGCCGAGGCACAGAGGTTTTAGGCACCAAAGCAATGGTCGATCTGGTCGGCTTACTTGGCTATTACACGCTCATTTCCATGACCTTAAATGCTTTTGACGTACAACTGCCGGGGGGTGCGGTTTCCGACCTTTAACCTGACCGGTTAATGGCTCTTTGATCGGGGCTCACGCATCAGAATGGCGGCGGCAATTGCCGCCACCACGAACCCGAGGGCGAGCACTAAAAAGGCCGTCTGAAACGAGGCCTCCAGCGCCTTGAGGGATAATAGATCACGCAGATAAGACATCGCAGCGGTATTGCTTGCTGATGCCGGTAGGCCGCCGGAAGCAAACAATGCCGATAGATCCAGCATCGCTGCACGGGTTGCCTCGTTTGCCGATGTTTGCATGGCGGCGAGTGATTTTATGGCGCCGCCAAAGCGCACATCCAGCGTTATCGCTAACGCGTTAACGCCAATGGCTGCCCCCGTCATGCGTACGAAATTCAACGTTCCCGACGCATATGGCACAAGTTCAGGCGGAACCGCACTTAGCGCTGAATAGTTCAACGCCGGCATCACAATGCCCAAACCGATGCGGCCAAAGGCGATCATCCAAGCCAAGGTCCAAAACGCTGTTTCCATACTACTGCTGGCCAGCCACCAATTGGAAATCGCAAACAAGATCAATCCGACAGGCATCAAAATTGACGGTGACACACGTTGCGATAACCGGCCGGCGATTGGAAAGGTCAGCATCGCAACAATACCGCCAGGTAACAGCATGATCCCAGCATCGGTGGCGCTATATGAATGAACCAATTGCGCCAAGATTGGTGCCAAATAGATCGACCCAAACATGCCGGCGCCAAACATTGCGCCGACAATCGTTGCCATCACATACATACGATAGGTAAACAACCGCATCTGAATAAGCGGATGGCGGCTGCGCAGCTCGATAATGACAAAGGCGACGGCCGCCAATGCCGCGCCAAAAAGCATCGCAAAACTGCGGTCATCCCACCAGCCTTCGCGCTGGCTGGCGGTAATGCCATTTAAGAACAGCAAAGTTGCTGCCGTAACCAAACAAAAACTTAGTAAATTGAATGGTGCACGGTGGGCATTCGGGTCCTTAAGTGGCATGAAAAACAGTCCGGCGACCGCAGCCAGTAACGCAAAGGGGACCGCGCCGACAAAGCTGTAGCGCCACCCAATCCCGTCAACAATCATCCCCCCCAGGATCGGGCCAATTGCCGGCCCCATGACAATCCCCATACCCACCAGACCCATTGCCTTGCCGCGCTCATGCGGCTCAAACACCAAAAACAGCGTGCCCATAACAAGTGGCTGAATGATCCCGGCACAAAACCCCTGCAACGCGCGCGCCAAAACCACCGTCAGATAATTCGGTGCCAGCAATCCGGCAATTGATGCTGCGGTAAAAATTAAAATCGCCCCAAGGAAAACAGTGCGGGCACCAAAGCGCGTCACCAAGGCAGCATTGGCCAGCATCGACACCGTCATGGCGGCAAGAAAGCCGGACGACATCCAATGCGCTTGATCCTGTCCCAAACCATAGGCGCCCATAATGTGGGGCACGGCAACATTGATCATGGTTGACGCCATGATCAGCGCAATCATCCCCAACACGCCCGCGAACATGACCCCGGTGCGACCGCCCACATAGCTTGACGGTGCTGAAGGTGCGCCGGCTACCGCCATGGTAATTGTCCACGTCTGGAGAACGCTGCCGGCACGTTAAAACAACTGCTTCTTTTTGGCATGAATGCTGATTTCAACCATCATCCCGGGCTTTAGTTTATCGCCAGGTTTATCGACCTCTATATGGGTTTCAATGCGTTGTGTGACTTTTGTAAAATTGCCGGATTGATTGAGATTTGGCAGCAATGAAAACCGGCTGTTCGCGGCCGCACCAATATGGCTTACCCGGCCAGTGAAAACGTCATCAGCATAGGCGTCAACACGGATATCAACGGTGTCACCGACACTGACGCGCGCAATATCAGTCTCGCGCAGATTGGCCTCGACCCAAAGCTGTGCGGGATTATGAATAACCATGATCCGTGCGCCACGGGCAACAAACTCACCGGCCTGCGCAAAGGTTTGATCCACCACACCTGACAATGGGCTGCGAATGACACGGCGCTCAATCTCATGTGACTGCCGATCAATCGCCGCCATGACCTCAACACGTTGCGCTTTCTTACCGGCGATTTTTGCATCCAAAACCTGCTGTTGACCGGCCTCGGCCTCGGCCTGTGCAACCGCTGCTTCCGCCGCCTTTACCCCGGCCTCAAGCTGGACTTTTTTCTGGCCCGCCTTCAAGGCATCGGTGCGCGCTCGATCTAGCCGCGAGCGCGGCGTATTGCCGGCCCGCGCCAACGCTTTAATACGTTTTAATTCAGCCTCCGCAAAGCTGTGCTCGTAGCGAACCAAAACCAGTTCTGCTGCTACCTCAGCCAATTCCGCCTTGCGCGTCGCAACAGCGGATGCCAATCGCTGAACCGCGAGTGCGCGGTCACTCTCAATTTGAGAAATTTCCGCATCAATTGTCGCCAGCTGACTTTCCAGCTCGGAGCGTTTCAAGCGCGCATCGGTACCGTCAATGCGAGCCAATACCTGACCCAATTCGACAACATCGCCCTCATTAACGGCACGGGCCGTCATTTCACCACTTGCGGTTGCCCCGACCACCACAAAGTCGGCCATGATCCGGGCATCCGTCTCGGTCACATAAAGCAGCGAATTTTGCACCCAGGTTTGGGCCCAATAGCCAAGACCGGCGACAACCACCAAAATGCCAACAACTCGGCTAATTTGCCCAAACGCACGCCGGTACCGGGGCTTTTGACGTACCACTGTCGCATCCAGGGCCGTCGTATCCTGGGCAGTCGCTGAGGTTTCTTCGGTCATCTATTCCGGTCCATCCTAATACGACGCCCTAACAACGCATCGTAGAGCCTGAAATGACAGTATAAACATTGATAATTGTTATTGAGGTGACTTTTTTAAGAGCGCCGCAATCTGGCACGGCTGCCACCAGGATTGGAAACTTAAGCAGGTGAGTCCGGGCGCAGCTTTACCAATTGCATCAATTCAAAGCTCATTACCAAAACATCGTCTTGATTATAGGTTCGATAACACACCCGAACATCACCCAAATCACGACCAGGTCGCGGTGCCTGTATCGTCAAAATTTCAGCCGTGACATACAGGCTGTCACCTGGATAAACAGGCTTGAACCAGCGCAACGCGTCAAGTCCTCGGCCGCCGGCATTGGCCCCAATAAGGCCACTAGCCTCTAAACCCAGCCGTGAGGAAATCGCCAATGTGTGCAGTCCACTGGCAATCAGGCCGCCGAAGATAGATTGCGCCCCATCGGGTAGGCTGATGTGAAAGGGCTGCGGATCATAGGCCCAGGCAAACTCGAGAATCTCCGCCTCGCTTAATGTCCGCGAAAAACTTCGAAAGCAGTCACCGACGCTAAGGTCGTCAAAATAGCGCAGTGGGGCACTCACTTAAGGGCCTCGACAATCGCATTGCCAAGGTCACTGGTACTTGCCTGACCGCCAATATCGGGCGTTTTTGGACCGCCGCCTTGCAGAACCGTCTCAATGGCACCGACAATCTCATCGGCTGCCGCTTGATGGCCAAGATGCTCAAGCATCATCGCACCTGACCATATTTGACCAATCGGGTTCGCAATCTTTTTACCGGCAATGTCCGGGGCGCTGCCATGAACAGGCTCAAACATTGATGGGTAATCGCCTTCGGGATTGATATTGGCCGATGGCGCAATGCCGATTGAACCAGCCACCGCAGGGCCAAGATCGGATAGAATATCGCCAAATAGGTTAGAGCCAACAACCACATCGAACCAATCTGGATGCAGCACGAAATGCGCCGTCAAAATATCAATATGATATTTGTCCGTATCAAGGTTGGGAAATTCGGCGGCAATCGCCTCAAAGCGCTCATCCCAATACGGCATGGTATGAATAATGCCGTTCGATTTGGTTGCTGATGTCACCTTCTTTTTGCCCAAACGTTGGCATAGCTCAAAGGCATAGCGCATGACCCTGTCTGTGCCGAGCCGGGTAAAGACAGTCTCCTGCATTGCAAGTTCATGCTCGGTGCCTTGGTAAAGGCGGCCACCAATTTCAGAATATTCGCCTTCGTTATTTTCACGCACGACCCAAAAATCAATATCTTCCGGGCCACGGCCAGCAAGCGGGCAAGGCATGCCAGCCATCATCCGCACCGGCCGAAGATTAATGTACTGCTGCATCGCCCGGCGGATCGGGATGAGCAGTTTCCACAAAGAAACATGATCGGGGACACCCGGAAAACCAACCGCGCCGAGGAAAATGGAATCAAACTCTTTAAGCTGCTCTAAACCATCGCCTGGCATGAACTCACCGGTGCGGTGGAAACGTTCGCAGCTCCAATCAAATTCGGTGAATTTAAAATCAAGGCCATGGCGAGCACTGACCGCCTCAAGAACTTTCAAGCCTTCGGGAACAACTTCCCAACCGATCCCGTCGCCCGGAATAACCGCAATTTTAAGCTGTGTCATAATCTTCCATGGAATATCTGCGTGAAGTCGCAAGTTTAGACCGAATTCACCAAGGCGGGAAGCGCCGCATTTAGAGCGTTGAAATGCGCCCCGCCGTTAAATTGAAATAACGCCTTTTAAATAGCTGACCGCCTGGCCTGAAATAATTACGCGGGCCCCTGCCAGCCGGCAGCTCAACTGGCCGCCACGTGCTGATATCTGCCGCGCAGTTAAATCAGTTTTACCCAATCGATCAGCCCAATACGGAGTCAGCAAACTATGGTTTGAGCCTGTCACCGGATCCTCATCAATACCTTGCGACGGCGCGAAATATCGAGACACAAAATCGCATCCGAGATCACCGCCAGGGGCTGTCACACACACCGAGATCGGGTCTAGCCGTTTTAAGCCGCTGAAATCAGGGCGCATTTGCCGGATGATCTGTGGGTCATCATAAACAGCCACAAGACGCGCCTTTTCGTTTTCATCCGGCGCATCAAAAACACCCACAGGTGTGGCTCCCAAGGCGGCATGCAAATCGTTGAAAAACGTTTCTGAAGCAGCATAGGGTGCAATCGGATAAGCTGGGAAATTCATTGCTAAGATGTCGCCGCTTTTGCTGACTTTCAGTAACCCCGAACGGGTTTTAAACGTCACCTGATCCCGATCAGACAAGGGGCCGCGCAGAAGGTGATGGCCTGTTGCAAGGGTTGCGTGACCGCATAAATCAACTTCCACGGCCGGGGTAAACCAGCGCAAATGGTAATCTGCCTGACCGTCGTTTTCGGCAACAATAAAAGCTGTTTCGGAAAGATTATTTTCACCGGCGATGGCCAAAAGTTGATCATCATTCAACCATCCATCAAGGGGGCAAACGGCAGCTGGGTTACCGCCAAATACGGTATCGGTAAAAGCGTCTATTTGATGGATCTCAATATCCATTCCGAAGTCCTCTTTTTAGGCATCAAACACAATGCTGATGCGGCGATTTTGCTTACCTTTGTTTTCGATTTTTGAGATTCTCACGGCGCCAATTTCGCCCGTTGCCTTAAGGTGTGTGCCGCCACAAGGCTGAAAGTCAATGTCTTCGCCAATTCTGATCATACGGACATGACCCGCGCCCGTCGGTGGTTGCACCGACATGGTACGCACCAAATCAGGGTTGGCCGCCAACTCGGCATCACTGATCTGGGTAATGGTCAATGGGTGGTTTGCTTCGACCAGCGCCATTAGGCGGGCCGTGAGCTGGTCCTTATCTGGTCGCTCACCGGGAATATCAAAATCAAGGCGGCTTTTGTCCGCCCCTGCTTGACCGCCCGTCACCGCACCGTCAATGAGCGAACAGAGCACATGCATGCAGGTATGCATCCGCATATGGCGGTAACGCCGCGACCAATCAATCTCGCAAGTGACCGTCTCGCCGACAGCTGGAAGCACCGCCTCATCGGCCGGAATATGAAGGATCCCGCCATCACCTTTGCGGGTATCTACGATGGGTATTTCTTGGTCACCAAAGCGCAGCACGCCAATATCGCCCGGCTGGCCGCCGCCATTTGGATAAAAGACCGTTCGATCCAAGATAATTCCGCCGCTATCTGCTGACTGGACCGTTGCCGTGCATTCGGTCTGATAGGAATCTTGGCGGAAAAGTTCTTCGGTCATCAAGGGAACTCCTGTAACTGCGCGTCTCACGTTTCGAGGGAAAACTTTAATCGATTGCGACCGGCAAGTCGATGTTAACAGGACTGAGCATCGACATTTGCCGGCTGCTCGACGGCTTTTTAGCGCTGAGCTGTCGGCAGAGCTTGGCGGTCGTCCTTGGGCGGTGTAAATAGCTTATATGAATGCCTCTGAGATCACCTTTGATTTTGACCGCGAGCAGCGCCTCGGCCTGCCTGAGGCGGTTCTATGTGCCGGCAAAACAGCGACCCAAATCACGCAGATTTTAACCGCTGCCGCGAGCCGAGATCACAGCTTACTGTTGACCCGATTATCGCCGGAAATGCATGCCCAGATCGACCCTGAAAGCCGTTTGATTGACTATGAATCGGTTTCACAAACCGGCTTTTTCGGCCATCGCCATGGCGCTGCGCACCACGGCCGGGTAGCCGTTGTTAGTGCCGGAACCTCCGACGCGCCGGCAAGCTTTGAGGCGGTTCGCACCCTCGGCTTTCATAATTTACAGGCAACCCTGGTGATGGACGTTGGTGTTGCCGGGCTCTGGCGGTTGCAAGCCCGTCTTGAGGAAATAAAAAATCACCAGGTCGTGATTGTTGTCGCCGGCATGGACGGCGCGCTGGCAAGTGTCATTGGTGGTTTGGTATCAGCACCGGTGATTGTCGTGCCAACTTCCACCGGCTATGGCGCGGCGCGTGGTGGCAAGACAGCCCTGGCGGCGGCTTTAAGCTCTTGTGCACCAGGATTATTGGTTTGTAACATTGACAATGGTTATGGCGCTGCGTGTGCTGCTTTGCGAATTTTAGGAACGCCATAAGCCAGAGATAAAATTCCTGACGCATATCCCTTAATACTGCACCAGCACCCATGTCAGGCAGTCTAAAAGCCGAGAGAAGAAACGCTATGCAGCCCTTTGTTCTAGCAATTGATCAAGGCACCACCTCTAGCCGCGCGATTATTTTTGATAATGCCGGTGCCGTTATTGCTGTTGCACAACAGGAATTAGAGCAGTTTTTTCCACAGCCAGGTTGGGTCGAACATGATCCCGAGCAAATTTGGCAGAGTGTGCAAAAAGTCAGCCGCGCCGCCATCGCCAAAGCCAATATCTTAGCGCAGCAGATCGCCGGTATCGGCATAACCAACCAACGCGAGACAACCGTTGTCTGGGAGCGTGCCAGCGGTACCCCCATTTATCCGGCGATTGTCTGGCAAGACCGACGCACGGCCGATCACTGCACGCGCCTGAAAGCCGAAGGCCTCGAGGCGCATGTCAATGAGGTTACCGGGTTGCTTCTTGACCCCTATTTTTCAGGGACGAAAATTGCCTGGATCCTCGATCACGTAACCGGTGCGCGCGCAGCTGCGGAAGCTGGCCAATTAGCCTTTGGGACAATTGATAGCTTTCTCTTGTGGCGTTTAACGGCCGGTCAGCACCATCAGACCGATGCCACCAATGCAAGCCGAACCTTGCTTTATGATTTGCAGGCCGGCAATTGGTCTGCCGACATGTGCAAGCTTTTCAATATTCCACAAGCGATGTTACCAAGCGTCAATAATTGCGCTGCTGAGTTTGGGGTTGCAACGGCTGATTTCCTAGGCCAACCCGTGACCATTGCCGGCATCGCAGGTGATCAGCAAGCCGCCGCCATTGGACAAGCCTGCTTCCAACCGGGCATGGCGAAGTCAACCTATGGCACAGGTTGCTTTGCCCTGCTGAACACCGGCGAGCGCTTGGTTCGGTCAACCAACGGATTGCTCACCACCCTTGCCTATCAGTTTGATGACAAACCGTGCTTTGCCCTGGAGGGTTCTATTTTCGTTGCCGGCGCTGCCGTTCAATGGCTGCGTGATGGTCTTGGCTTGCTTACCGAGGCAGGGCAATCCGGCATTCTTGCTGCCGATGCAGACCCCAACCAAGATGTTTATCTGGTGCCGGCCTTTGTCGGCCTTGGGGCGCCTTATTGGGATCCGGAATGCAGAGGTGCCATTTTTGGCTTAACGCGCGGCACCGGACCAAAGGAATTGGCGCGGGCAGCTTTAGAGAGCGTTTGCTATCAAAGTCGTGATTTATTAGACGCAATGCGCGGTGATTGGCCCGAGGCGGAGGGCTTAGTGTTGCGGGTTGATGGCGGCATGGTCGCTTCTGACTGGACCATGCAACGCTTGGCCGACATTCTTGCGGCACCTGTTGATCGGCCGACAATTCTGGAGACAACGGCGCGCGGTGCCGGTTATCTCGCCGGCTATCAACAAGGTATCTATCCCGACCCCGCCGGCTTTGCAAAAAGCTGGACGCGGCAACAGCAATTCACTCCCAAAATGGACGCAGCCGAGCGCGCTCGAAAATATCGTGGTTGGCAAGACGCCGTTAGCCGAACACTGTCGGCGCCATCCAGCCATTAACCAAGCGGCTTGCGCATCAGGGCAATATTTTTCTTTGGAATCTCACAGAACCAGCCACGATCTCGGGCCAGCCAGCGCAAAGTTTCTGCGCGATAAAAAATAACATGGGTTGGATCGCGGCGGTAACGCCAATTTGCAAATCCCTGGTCATCGGTTTGAAATTCGGTCATCAGACCAAGCCAACCTCCAGGTCGAAGCAAATTATCAAGCTGATCAAAGCTTTCCGCCGGGTTGCGAAAATGCTCAATCACTTCAGTCGCTGTTATAAAATCATAGGGGTGAGCAAGTTGCCCGTGATCAGGGGCAAAGATAGGATCGTAGTCAACCATCGCATGGCCTGCCGCCCGCAACATCGACGATAATGCCGGCCCCGGACCACAGCCAAAGTCCAGCCCGCGTTGGTTCGGGGGCAGGACCGACATGAACGGTTCCAGTAATTTATTCAAAAAATGCTGATACCCAGGGTCATCTAAGGCGTTCTGGTGGGTCAGATAATGCGCCTGTTCAGCTGCCGGCTGAAGGTAAGCGTCAGCCGCCATCAGCGTTGCCATACAGCGATGACATCGCCAATAGGCTTTACCGTCGATAAGTGCGAAAACCGTGCATTGACCACGCCGACAAAGCCGGCAGACGTGATCGCCGCCAGGTTCTGAACGCGGCCTGCTGATCACCATTCAAAGACTAACGCTGATTGCCAAAAAGCAACGCATAACTGCTGATATCAAGGGCGCTTGCGGTCATCCCAAAAGCTGTTAGGGCGTCGCCGCCAAGCACAGTTTCAGCAGCCCCACGGGCAGCGGCAGGAAGCGTTGCATCAATCAAAATTAACCATTCGGTTTTTTGATCGGCCGGAATTTCATTGCCGGCAGCAAGCCAACCAACATTGGAAACCGCCAGGTCATTTTCCAACAGAGCCGCACCCATAACATCTTGGCGCTGACACATCGCCGGCAGTGCCGTCTCGCGCAGCCATGCGCGCAAGCGATCCATTTCCGCTTCCGGTGGAAACAGCCGCACCAATCCGGCAGCACCAGTAACACCATGGGTTTGATCAATGCTGATGCGGCAGGTTAAACGATCAAAATGGCTGAATTGGCTCATGATCTTTTTTGACCAATCTGACTGGTCGGCCAGCAATTCCATATAGGCCGGTGCCGACAGATCCTCTGCCGTATCCGTCTCATAAGTGGCAAAATATTTAACCAATGTGGCGCTATCGGCGGCGATGTACCGGCGGGCCCGATGAAAGCCCGGCATATTAACCCGCTCATCGATATGCTCTCGGTTATACCATTCGTTAAACTCGTCTTCTAACGACGCCGCGACTTCCGTGAAAGTCACCAGCATACCTGCCCCAAAAAATGCCATTTTTTTACCCCTTGATGATCCCGATAAATCAGCAATAGCGGGGTCACAGCGTGCTGGCAAGGGGGCCAAATAAGCGCCGTGTCACCTGCTACCGGCATCGCGCCATTCGTCACAGACCTCAGGGTCTTCCTCCATATGGGCGAACTGCTGCCGGAATGCCGTCAGTTCGGCCGCATCGGCAAGGCATCCCAGCGCCCAAACTGCCATCGCCCGCACAATCGCTGCCGGGTCACCTAACAGCGCCGCAACGCTCGGCAATAAACGTCGATCACCGCTGTTACCAATTGCGATCAAGACATTGCGCACGAACCGATCACGGCCTGTTCGGCGCACCGGGGTGCCTTGAAAACGGGCACGAAACGCGGCGTCGTCTAAAGCCGCCAAATCTGCAAGGGCCGGAAGGTCATGTTCTGCACGCGGATGATAGGCTGGCTCCATCGGTGGCGCGGCAAACTTGTTCCAAGGGCAAACCGCAAGACAGTCATCGCACCCAAACACCCGGTTGCCGATCGCGCCGCGAAAGTAACGCGGGATATGTCCTTTATGCTCGATCGTTAAATACGCAATGCACCTGAGCGGATCAAGTTGGTAGGGGGCGGTGATTGCCGCTGTCGGACAAATATCGATGCATTTTTGGCACGAACCACAATGATCTTCTTCCGGTGTGTCTGGCTGAAGCTGCAGGGTGGTAAAGATTTCACCCAGGAAAAACCACGATCCCAGATCACGGGAAACGAGATTACTGTGCTTGCCTTGCCAACCAACACCAGCACGCTGGGCCAGAGGCTTTTCTAAAATTGGCGCGGTATCGACAAAAACTTTCACCTCGCAACCATGCTCACAAACAAGCTCTTGGGCCATTTTCTTTAACCGCTTCTTCAGGACGTTGTGATAATCCTTAAAGCGCGCATATACCGATACGTTACCATGCTGTTTTGCTGTCAACGCCAACATCGGATCATGCTCTGGGGTGTAGTTTTGTGTCACGACAATAACCGATTGTGCCGCCGGCCAAAGAGCTGCGGGATCACGCCGACGGTCAGCGGTCGAAACCATCCAACTCATATCACCAAAACCATCGGCGGCGGCTAAGGCGTCAAACCGCATTTGGGCCGTTGGCGCGATTGCGGGTGCCGTAAAGCCGATCGTAGAAAACCCATAATGCACCGCACGTTGCCTAATTGCTGCTTCTTTTGAGGTCATCAAAAGATCCTCACTCAGGCTAGCGGCGGAATGTCGCCGCGCGCTTGCTGTGCATGAAACTGCTTTATATGCGCCTCTAAAAAACCCTCTGCGATCGCCGTTCGAAGCCCGGCCATCAGGTCCTGATAATGTTGCAGGTTATGTTGGGTTAACAGCATGAGGCCCAAAACCTCACCGGCTTTAAACAGGTGATGCAAATAAGCACGGCTGTATCCTTGGCAGGTTGGACAGGCGCAACTTTCGTCCAAGGGCCGAGGATCGCGCTGATGGCGTGCATTGCGAATATTGACAACACCGCGCTGGGTAAACCCTTGGCCGGTGCGGCCCGATCGGGTTGGCATGACACAATCGAACATATCGATTCCACGCGCCACGGCCCCGACGATATCGGCCGGCTTACCAACCCCCATTAAGTAACGGGGCCGGTCAATCGGCAGCTTGGGGGTAGTGAAATCTAAGGTCTGGAACATCATTTCCTGGCCTTCACCAACGGCCAGTCCACCGACCGCATAGCCATCAAACCCAATCTCTGTCAGGCCGGCGATTGACCGATGCCGCAGATCCTCATAAACGCTGCCTTGCACAATCCCAAATAAGCCATGGCCCGGACGCGGCACAAAAGCTTGTTTTGAACGTTCCGCCCAACGGAGCGACAAGGCCATGGACTTATCCGCGACCTCATGGCTGGCCGGGAAAGGGGTGCATTCATCAAAAACCATCGTGATGTCGGCACCAAGTTTATGTTGAATTTTTATCGATTCTTCCGGGCTCAACATCATCGCTGTGCCGTCAATGTGGCTGTTGAAGCGCACACCTTCTTCACTGATCTTTCGCAGCTTTGCGAGCGACATAACTTGGAAGCCACCAGAATCCGTTAAAATTGGCCCTGACCATTGGCTGAATTCATGCAATCCGCCTAATTCGGCAACAACATCGGCACCAGGTCGCAGCATCAAGTGATAGGTATTCCCGAGAATGATCTCGGCACCTGTCGCGGCGACCCCTTCAACCGTCATGGCCTTAACGGTGCCGGCGGTGCCGACGGGCATGAAAGTAGGTGTTTCGATACTGCCATGCGCGGTCATAAGACGACCGCGGCGAGCCGCCCCGTCCTCTGCCAAAACCTCAAAAGTCAAAGCCTCAGACATGATCACGTCGATCCAGTAAGCAGCAATCGCCATAGGAATAAAAGCGATAGGCGTGGGCAATTGCGTGCGCATAACTTGCCATAATGCGCTCACGGCCATGAAAGGCCGCCACCAGCATCATCAAGGTAGAGCGCGGCAGATGGAAATTCGTTAACAACATGTCCACAGCATTAAACCGAAATCCAGGTGTGATGAACAAATTTGTTTCGCCCTCAAAGGCTGCCAGATCGCCGTCTTTGGCTGCACTTTCAAGAATTCTAAGGGCCGTTGTGCCGGCCGAAATAATTCTTCCGCCGGCCGCACGTGTGCGCTGAATTCGCGTGACTGTTGATGGTGTAACGGCGCCCCACTCGTAATGCATTTCATGATTTTCCGTATCTTCGGTCTTGACCGGCAGGAAGGTTCCAGCCCCGACGTGCAGTGTTATGGCTGCCGTTTCAACCCCTGCTGCTGCCAACGCCGCCAGCAGTTCGGGCGTAAAATGTAAGCCTGCGGTCGGCGCCGCAACCGCGCCTTCATGGCGGGCAAATACTGTTTGATAATCATCCTGATCACTGACCTGCGGCTGCGCTCTTTTAATATATGGCGGCAGCGGCATTTCACCAATCTGCCGCAGGGCGGCCCGCAGTTCTGTCTCCGGACATTGAAAATCTAGGGTCACCTCGCCGCTTTCATGCTTGCCGAAGACTCGCGCCGAAAGACCGTCGTCAAAAATGACTTCATCATGCAATCGCAAGCGTTTTCCCGGCCGCGCAAAAGCGCGCCATTGGCCATCCCCCAGGGACTTATGTAAGGTCACCTCGACCCGCGCGGCACCGCGCTTACCCGTCAGTCGGGTTGGTAGCACTTTGGTATCATTGAAAACCAATAAATCACCAGGTCTTAAGATCGCCGGTAAATCTTTGACCCCGCGATCC
>MDTB01216984.1_pt1 | contig 24565 bp, 24 predicted proteins | sample 811161 | NCBI WGS metagenome assembly MDTB01 (sample SAMN05326650, study PRJNA326480) | marine metagenome | isolation source: seawater | place: Mediterranean Sea | collected 2009
TGTAACGTTTATATTTTTTTTACTTTGGATATATTTATAAAACTTTACTTCTCTTTCAAACAGTCCAGAAGATTTCCAATCTTTAAGAGAGACTCCATATGAAAAAAAAAGAATTACTCTCATTAGGATAATAATAACCAATAGAATGATTTTGATGAATAAAAATAATATGAAAAAAATTTTAATCATACATAACAAATATCAAAATATTGGAGGAGAAGATATTGCTGTTGATCAAGAAGTCAATACTTTAAAAAAATACTTTGATGTTCACGAGTTATATTTTTCAAATAACTTTTCTAATTATTTTTCAGATATTTTTGGCTTACTTAATTCAAATAATAAAAAAAGCAATGAAATTCTCAATAAGACCCTTAAAGAATTTAATCCTAATATAGTTTACGTACACAACACTTGGTTCAAAGCTTCTTTAGGAATATTTAATATTCTAAAGTCGAAAAATATAAAAACTGTTATAAAACTTCATAATTTCAGATATGACTGCACCAGGTTCCATAGAATTTCTAATCATTTAAATAAAAACAATATATGTTTTAGATGTGGAATTGATAAAACAAGTTTTAATTTTTATAACAAGTATTTTGCGGAATCTTATATTAAATCCTTTCTAATAAATAATTATGGAAAAAAATATTTTAATATAATCAAATCTGAAGATCTAAATATCTTTGTTTTAACAAATTTTCATAAAGAATATTTGAGAAATTTAAATATTAAAACCAAGTCAATATATACCCAACCAAATTTCATGAATTTTGAAAATAATATTCAATCTCTTAAACCTAAAAATGAGTTTACGTATGCAGGGAGAATTTCAAAAGAAAAAGGGATATCCGAACTCATAAAATCATTCAAAGACTCAAATCTTAAAGATTATGTATTAAACATTATTGGTACTGGACCAATGCTAAAGCAATTATCAGATGAAAATCAAATTTATCCCAATATACGTTTTTATGGTGAAATGGATAATTCTAAAGTTATTGAAATAATTAAAAGTTCAAAAGCAGTTGTGACGAGTACAAAAATGTATGAGGGCCAACCAACAGTTTTATGCGAAGCATCTGTAAACAAGGTTCCTTCTATTTTTCCAAACTTTGGGGGTATTAGTGAATTCTTTCCAGTAGATTATGATCTATCTTTTAAACAATTTGACTATGAAGACTTGACCGAAAAATTTGTTTATGCAAGTAAGAATGATTTATATGAATATGGATCAAAGAATTATGAATTTTTAAAATCTAAGTTAAATGATGATTTTCTAATTAAAAGATTTAATCTACTTTTGGAAGAAAATGAATGACTTAGTATCAGTAATTATGAGTACATATAACTCCGAAGCCACAGTATCAGTTGCTATTGAAAGTATACTTGAACAGTCATATTCAAATTTAGAATTTCTTATTGTTGATGATGCATCAAATGACAATACTGTGAAGATTATTGAAGAATATTGCAAAAACAGTAAAAATATAAGATTATTTAAAAATGATGTAAATGTTGGATTAACAAAAAACTTAAATTTTCTAATTAATCAATCTAAGGGTGAATTTATTGCGAGACAGGATGATGATGATTACAGTCTCCCAGATAGATTAAATGTACAAGTGCAAACTATTAAAAAAAATAATTTAGATTTTTGCTCAACTAGAGCTTTAGTAATTGATACGAATAAAAAGATACCAAATTTTTCAATGTACCTTCCAAAGAGGTTCGTATTAAAGTTTAAAAACCCTTTTGTACATGGAACTCTTTGTATTCAAAAAAAATCACTTTTAAATATAGGATGTTATGATGAAAAATTTTATTTTGCTCAAGATTATAAATTAATGAAAGAGATGGTGAATAATAACTATAAATTTAAGTTTTTACATAAACCCTATTATTTTCTAAATATGAAAAATAATATATCTACAAAATATTTTGAAAGACAGCAATATTATGCTCAATGTGTAAAGAAAAGCATTATTCCAGAAGACAAATGAAAATCTATATTAACTCAATTAATGAAGACTGGATAATTGATCGATTAATTAAAGAATGGAATCAATTTAACTCTCCACAGCAAAAATATATATTTGGTAAAAAAGATCTAATCTGGATCATTGCCCCGTGGACATGGAAAAAAATTCCACGGTATTTTCTAAAATCAAAAAAAGTCTTATGCACCATTCACCATATAGATGAAGATAAGTTTGATCATGAACAAGAAAATGAATTCAAAGTAAGAGATAAATATGTTGATCATTATCACACAATATCAAATAAAACTTATCATCAACTCAAACAAATTACTAAAAAACCAATTACAGAAATTCCATGGTGGGTTAATCAAAATATTTGGTTTGATATAAGTGATAAGCAATATATTTATGATAAATTTGGGTTACCTAAGGATAAGTATTTAATTGGCTCATTTCAAAGAGATACAGAGGGTTATGATTTAAAATCACCAAAGCTTTCTAAAGGTCCTGATAGGTTAATTGATAATATTATAGAAATACAATCTATAAAGAAAAATGTTCTTGTAATTCTTGCTGGAAGAAGAAGACAATATGTTATTGAAAAATTAAAAAACTACAATATTGAATTTAAATATTTCGAAATGTTAAATTTTTCAGAATTAAATGAACTCTATAATGTTTTAGACCTATATGTTGTTTCATCAAGATATGAAGGAGGACCACAATCAATAGTAGAATGTGCTGCCTCGAGAACACCGATTGTGTCCACTGACGTTGGAATTGCAAGTCAAATTTTAAGTGAAGAATCAATATATAGCAATAATATTTTAGATGCTAAACCAAATTTAGATTATGCGGAAAAAATGATTAATAACCTAAAAATACCTAATGGTTTTTTAGAGTTTAATAAACTGTTAAAAGAAATAAATGAAAATTAGTATTGGAACAAAAATAAAAGATGGGCCCTGGGGTGGTGGAAATTTATTTGCAATTAACCTAAAAAATTATTTAATTTCGAGGGATCATATTGTTGTTACCGACCTAAAGGATCCAGATATTGATATCATATTGATAACTGAACCAAGAAAAACTTCTGAATCTTCTTCTTATACTCATTTAGATGTCCAAAATTATTTAAATTATGTAAATCCAAATACTTTGGTCGCTCATCGATTAAATGAATGTGATGAAAGAAAAAATACCAATTTTGTAAATAAATATTTAATTGAGGCAAATAAAATTTCTGACTACTCGATTTTTGTCAGTAGTTGGCTAAAAGATCTTTATGAAAACCAAGGAATTAATAAGTCAAATAATAATGTAATTATGGCCGGTGCTGATAAAAATATATTTAACAACCTAAACATCATGCCATGGAAAAAAGAAGAAAAGTTACGAATTGTAACTCATCATTGGGGAGCTAATTGGAATAAAGGTTTTGATATATACCAATATCTTGACAATTTATTGTATGACTCTTACTGGAATGAAAAGATTGTTTTTACTTACATAGGAAATCTTCCTAAAAAATTTAAATTCAAAAATTCAAATTACATACCACCTTTATCTGGAAAAGAGCTTGCAAATGAGTTGAAGAAAAATAATCTTTATATTACAGGTTCTCTAAACGAACCATCAGGAAATCATCATATTGAAGCATCACAATGTGGTTTACCAGTAATGTATATAAATAGTGGAGGAACTAATGAGTACTGTAGTGGATATGGACTAGAGTACACTAAAGAAAATTTTGAACTTAAGTTAAAAGAAGCAATGGATAATTATGAAGAATTATTTATAAAGATGAAAGAGTATCCTTTTAATTAAGATAAGATGTCAAAAGATTATCTAGATTTATTTGAAGATATGATTAATAACAAAGATTCTATTTTGGCAAACAGAATTACTAAAAATACTTCAAAACTATCAAAATTTATTTATCTCTTGAATAAAAAGATTACAAAATTTATTAACTAAATATAATTTTTTTAAGTTCTTCGTAAAATAATTGTGTATTAAAAGATTGATTAACTGTTTTTTTTGCTTTATTTGAAATTTTATATCTTTCTTGTTCATTATCCATAAGATAAGAAATATTTTCACACCAATTTTGTAAATTATTGTTTTCTAAAAACCAAATATTATTTTTATCTTTGAATTTTTCTTTATCCCAAAATCCTACGGTGTCAGTTATTAACACAGGTACTTTTAAAGACATAGACTGAAGGGCAACACTTTGTCCAGAGGGTTGATAGGAATTTTTTATAGGAATTATTGAAAGAGCTGCATTTGAATAGATTTCCTTAATTTCATGATCAGTCAATACAGATTTATTCCATTGACCTTCAACTAATTCGATATTCTTACTCTTGATCCTATCAAAAGGTATTTTTTCTGAAACAATTTTAAATTTCAAATTTGGAAGTTGTTCGGCTATTTGAAGAACAAGATCAAATTTTCGTCTCCCATCATTCCCTATGAATAAAACATAGTCAGAAACTTCTTTTTTATTTATGTTCCAGAAATTCACATCTGTACAAAAAGGTACATAGTGGAATTTATCTTTGTATTTAATATAAGACATCCTAGATTGGAGATATTCATTTTTACTTAGAAATATTAAATTATCAGAACAATTAAAAAATAGATTTATAAACATTCTCTGAAATAATTTATTTATAAATTTATCTTGATTTTTTGCAAGTAACCCCATGACAATAATTGTTGTTTTGTTGTAAGAAAAAATTTTATTTTGAATAAGATATGGAAGAAGCGAAACACCAATTCTGTCAGTAGTGGCAATAATATAATCTGAATTTTTAAATTTTCTTTTGTTTTTTTTTGATAAAATACTTTCAAAAAAAAATGGTAAGTTTGATAACTTTCTTAATATTTTTGATAAAAAATAAAGAAGCTTATAAAAAAAAGCATTTGAAACATCTTTATCAAATTCCAAATAATCCGTATCTAAAAACTCATCTTTAAAATCAAAATAACCATAAAAAAAATCTTTAGCACTTTGATTATTAGATTCTAGCTTAATTGTTCTTCCAGAACCAAAAACATAAGTAATTTTAGGATCCACGTTTTATATAATAGTTGGATAACTTGATTACGAAATAGAATTAATTAAACTTTCACTGTTGAATGAAGAATATTAAAAAATCCAAATATACAAATACAATATTAAATGTATTGTTCATTGGTTCTTTGTCGCTTGTAATGGTATTTACAAGATCTTTCATGGGACTGTACTTCCTTGGATTTCGATTGGGCGAACTTGTCGTCGCATTTGGTTTGATATTAATTTTATTTAATTTATTCAGATTTAATTCAATAGAATTTAAAAAAACATATTACTTACTATTTAGTTTGATTATATCTTTCTTTATTTCCTTATTTGTTAATGATGGCAACATATTAGACACTTATACATATAAATCTTCATCGTATATATGGATGTTTGGATATTTCTGGATGGGTTATTTAATTTTCAAGAATTTAGAGATTAACAATATATTCTTAGTAGGACTCATCCTAATACCTATTGTTATATATATTTTTAATTCTGGAAATTATCCAGATTTCATCATAAATTTTTTCAAAAGAAATTCAGATAAATTTCAATTTATCAAAGGTTCAGATGTTTTAATGGCTTTTATTTTTTGTACTTTTCTATTAAAGAAATATCTAAAAAGCAAGACTTACTATATGACTTACTTAAATTTAATGGGATCATTATTGTTACCACTCCTTCTTACTTTAAGTCGTGCATCGTTTTTTTCATGTACATTATTTGTAATTTTAGAAAATCTAAATAATTTTAAATGGATAAAAAATAATTTTAAAAAATATTTTTTGTTAATTTTAGGAATGTCAATTCTATTTATCTTATCTTCAATTAGATTATCTGGTTTACCTGAGATTAATAGAGGTGAACCTGTTGAAGTTGTTCAAGAATCTGTGCAAGAAGTTGTTAAGAGAAAAAATACAAATCAGTTTTTTGGATTATACATAAGTGACGGAAGACTGAAATCAAAAGATAATACGTTAGAATGGCGTTTCGATATATGGCAAGACTTAATTGAAGATCTAAATAAAAAAGGAAAGATAATATTTGGATTTGGTTTTAACGAAATTTTTGAAATTATGAAAGATCCAACAGCACCAGGAAGATTAGGGCGGGAAGGCTTAAATGAACATGTACATAATCATTTGTTTACAATACTTGGAAGAATGGGGCTTATAGGGTTGTTCATATATTTTGTTTTCCAATTTAATTTATTAAAGAAAATAAACTCTAGGGAGCTTTTTATTTTCTTTACACCTTTACTGCTTGTGTCATTAATGGATACAACTATGGAAAGTGTTCAATTTCCCCTTCTTTATTATGTTTTGATATCTATGTGTTATACAAGAAAATGAATCTTAGATATTAGACCTGTACCAGTCGTAAGTTTTTACTAAACCATCATCTAGATTTACCCGACTCTTCCAACCCATTGAGTTAATCAATGATGAATCAAGCAATTTTCTTGGATTACCATCCGGCTTATTTAGATCATTATTGATCTCACCTTTAAAGCCGATAATTTCTTTAATTTTAATTGCAAGATTCATTACAGATATTTCTTCTCCAGTTCCAACATTTATAAGATCATCATTAACTTTTTTATCTAACAAAAATTCAATTGCATATCCTAAATCATCAACATACATAAATTCTCTTAAAGGGTTACCAGTACCCCAAATTTCAAAAGATGAATCTTTATTTTCTTTTGCTAAATGCATTCTATGAATTAAACCTGGTATCACATGACTATCAAGCTCTGTAAAATTATCGAAAGGACCATACATGTTAGTTGGCATTAAATTTATTACCTCATTTCCAAACTCATTTGAAACTTCTTTACCAAGCTCAATACCAATAATTTTTCCTAAGGCATAAGGAGAGTTGGTAGGTTCTAATTTTCCATCTAAGAACGAACTTTCTTTTATTGGATCAGGAGCATTTAAAGGATAAATACAACTGCTTCCTAAGTTGATAAGTTTTAAACCACTTATATCTTTTATAGATTCAATTAAATTTAAATTTATTTTTAGATTTTTTATCAGAAAATCTGTTCGGTAGGTATTGTTCGCATAAATACCACCAACCTTTGCTGCACAGTTAATTATAATATCTGGCTTTACCTCGTTAATCTTTTCCTCAATCTGAATTTTTTCTTCTAAATCTGTATCAGATCTCTGGGAAAGGAAAAGCTTCTCAACTTTTGAGGAATTTTTTAAAATTCTTGATACAGAATTTCCAACCAGACCATTGGAACCAAAAACCAAGACTTTAGTGTTACTCATTATCAAATTTATTCTATACAGCTTTATTAAATAAAATATCTATATAGTTAATCACTTTTCAATATAAAATACACTTAATGAAACATGAGCTTCCACATTTAATAAATATTCCACCATTTATATTGCGGGCAAAAAATACAAATAACTTATTTTCGACCTTGTTAGTTCTTATACAGGGAAAATTATCAACATTTATAATTAATAATTTCAAAGGAAAATTTTTTTGTAATTTATTAAAAATTACATTTCCAACATATGAAAAAATTTTATTTAAGAATAATAAATACTATAAAAATCTTAACAACCAAGAAATATGTTTTCCTAATAAACGAATACTTAGAATTTATTTAGATCCTCATAAACATTTTGATAGGTTATTTCATTCATATTGCTTAGATAAAGTGAATATCAATACAAATGATGTAATTATAGATTGTGGTGCAAATGTTGGTGAGCTAAATATTGCGCTTAAATTGAAAAATTTAAATGTAAATTATTATGCATTTGAACCGGATTATCCGAACTTTATTTGTCTATTAGAAAATAACAAGGAAAATGGGCATAATATTTTTGATTCTGGATTATCAAATAAGAATGGCACGAGTAATTTTTATTTAGATAATGATGGTGGAAATTCTTCATTTTATGATTTTGGAACACAGGAATACACTAGTGTTAGTACTTTAAGGCTTGATGACATTACTCTTCCTAAAAATATTAAACTTTTCAAAGTTGAAGCTGAAGGGTTTGAACCTGAAGTTATTGAGGGGGCACAAGAAACTTTAAAACGAACTGAATATATATGTGTTGATTTTGGTAGTGAAAGAGGTATTGAGCAAGAAAATACAGTTATTGAAGTTAACAATATTTTGTTAAAAAATAATTTTGATTTGATTCAATTTAGTGACTATCGATACATAGGTTTATATAAAAATACAAAATTAGATGAATAATTACTGGCTGTCGGATTTAAAAATAAATTTACCATTATTTTTAAAGAATCTAAGAAAACATAATGGATTTACATTTTATCCTGTAAAAAAAGGATTAACAAAACATGGAGAAGATGTTGAACTTGGTATGAGTTGCTATGCTATAAAAATCTTCTATATTACAAATCAATGGACTAATCTAGAAAAAAAAGAACAAGTTGATTGGGTAAATTTTATTAACTCATTCCAATCAACAGATAAGAATTTCCCCCAAAATTCTTATATTGACCAAGCTTACTTAAAAGAAATGAAAAAATTTTCACCAATTAAATTTTTAAAAGATTTTGTAAAACGTATTTTAAACAAGTATGTTAAGTCGAATTACACATTATTAGATGAGTTTCTTCAAAATTCTATAAAGGCTGAATCTAAGCAAGCCATTTCCTCTATCTATCAGGTTGGATATAAGAATAAAAAAATATACTCTGAATTTCCAAAAAATAAGAAAGAAATTATTGATTATCTTTCTAATTTAAACTGGGCATTTCCATGGGATGCGGGAGCACAATTTTCAAATCTTTGTTTTTTCGTTCAAACACAGATAACCAATCAAAATGAAAAAGATAAAATCAAGGGTATTTTAGAAGAATTTATTCTTACAATTCATGATTCAAAAACAGGTGCCTATTTTGCTGGAGAACCAAATGATGATAATGAAATTATCAATGGTGCTATGAAAGTCCTTACCGGATTTGACTGGTTAAATATATCAATACATTCACCTGAAAAACTGATTGATTTTTGCCTTAATTCGAAAATTCGACACGAAGGATGCGATATTGTTGATATTGTCTATGTTTTATTTAGATGTTACAAAAATACTAATTACAGAAAAAAAGAAATAGAAAATTACTTTGAAAAAATATTAATAAATATAAAAGATAATTATTACCCTAATGGAGGCTTTTCATATTTTAGAAATAAATCTCAGACTCATTATTATGGTTCAAAAATTTCAAATGGATTAAATGAACCAGATCTACATGGAACGTTACTTTTAGTTTGGGCAATAGCTTTAATATCAGATATAATCGAATTACCTACGAGCGATTGGAAAATAATTAAACCGTAAGGCGACTTTTTATTTTTCTATTAATTGTTTTAAATTTTTTAATTAGACTTCGGCCACTTTTAATCAAATCTAACTTAAATTTATAGTAAAAACTTACATAGGGATTTTCATTACTTGTAAATTTTTCATTAGAACTAATTGAAACAGAGTTGATCTCATTTATCCAATAATCTAGATGCAGCTTTTCAATATTGAGTTTATTAATATCTAAATTGTTTAAAAATTGTTCCAAAAGTTCATAAGTAATGTCTTCGTAATCATCTACAAATAATATGGGGAGATCTTTTACAGATTTATAAGTTGTATGTTGTTTAGTAACGGGAATAGATCCAGAATAAAGTGTTTCCCAAAGACGATGCGTATCAACTCCATTTCCCCAGGGACATAATACGAATGTAGCTTCTTTTAATGATTGATGATACTTGTTATTATCGTTTCCTGGGAAATCATAAGTTACCCAACCATGATCAACAAATATTTTATACAAATTACTTCTTTCAACAAAATTTGTATTCACTTGAAAATTGATATACAAATTTATATCTTCTTTTAAATAATGATTTTTAACAACATTTTCTTGAAAATAATCTTCAGTTATATTTTTTTTAGAGAACCTACTTGCTAAACCTAATGGAATTGGGATGAGCTGTTTATGATCAATTCCAACATTTACGGAATACCATGTTGAAACACATCTTGGTTTTTTTCGAAATAATTTTTTTGTTATCAAACTGTCAGTTTGATTAGATATTATCTTGATGTTTTTTAAACTCTTTACCTTCCTTAAATGATAAAAAAGAACATCAATGTAATCTGAATGACAAAAAATTATATCATTTTCACTTATGGTTAAATTTTTTAACCTATATGTTATGTAATCAAAATCTTTGTTTTTTGATACATCAGTGACTATTTTATTTGGTTCTGATACATAATCTTCAGAAGATATCCTTTCAGCAAAAACAACATTTGAAAACTCTGCTAATCCTGTACTCGTTATTTTGTTTGATTTCATTTTTCTTCTCTAGAAGGTTCTGAGTATGAAAAATTTGAGTTTAAAGACTGAAAAAAATTTTTTATATAAATGAGAGGATTCTCAATATTAAATATTTTCAAATTTAGAACCGATTTAAAAAAATATTTTAAGCTAGATCTTTTCCAAGTATGTGTAATGTGATATCTATTCATTAATTTCAGAAAATTATTCTGGTAGATATTTGAATTTATTTCAGTTATCGCCCTTACTGTCCATGGTTTAAAACTACCTGAATAATGTACCAACTTTGTACCCGATTCAATCTTTTTATATCCATCTTCAAGATAAATTTCATAATTAAGGCTCGAGTTTAATTCTAAAAACTTTCCATCAAAATAAATATTCAGAACATCTTGATCCCAAAAAGTAATCTTACTTTTATTTTCATTTAATATATTTATAAGTTTTTTTGACACATTCTGATTTTTCCACTTGTTAAAGTCAATTATCATTACGCCTGCATTGAAGTAATTATCATTAATCAAATCTAGTCTGTTTATTTCTTCAATGTGAAACTTACCTTCTAGTCTCTTCGATATTGTTTTAACACAAACTATAAATTTAGAGTTTATTAATTTATTTTTTAATTCATAAAGTAATTCAACTGGGTTTGATATACATATAACATCTGAATCAACATATATAAGGTGGTCAATATCTTCTTCTATATACTCTTCAAGGTGGAGTCTAAAATAAGTTGCAATTGAAACATGTCTATCGAATAAATTGGGATAGTCGATGTCAGCTTTTGAATTAAATTTTTTAATTATTATTTTATTTATCTTTTCTTCTTTTTTTATTTTCTGTAAATATTCTCCAAAACTCTCCGGGTTTTCATGGATTATATAAATATTTATACTTTCATCAGTATTTTTTAAAAATGACATGATTGAAGTGATTGTTTGAAGATTATAATTTTGGTCAAGACAATATAATAGATTTAACATTATTCTCGTTAATGTAGTTTAAATAAGTAAAAAGAATAACTAAATGATTTATGATAAAAGTTAATATTTTTTTTGATACTGATTATTTTTTAAGCTCAAGAAAGCTTTTTTCTAAAAATGTATACATGTCCTCTTTATTCAATTCAATTTATAGGACAATTTACAATATGGGAAGACCCGTAAGTAATAACTTAATAAAATCAGGTCCACAAAAACTAATCAACAATGTAATTAAAATATCAAAATTAACTGATGCGCTTGTATTGAATAAACACATTTCTGAAAATTATTATTTTATAAATTTTGATGAAAATAATTTTTTAACAATTGAAAAAATTTTACAAGACAAAAATTCTAAAGTTATCGTCGGTCCTCTTTACAATCAAAAAGATTTAAAAATATTAGCAAAGCTTAGTTTACAATATAATAATTTAAAAATCGTTGTTGCATCTTCATCAGCAAAAGAGGACTTAGAACAAATCACCGGACTGTCGGTAAGTAATCAAGTATCAATATTGCCTGTAGGTGTTTATAGTGAGAGTGAAATTTTTAATTTTCAAAACCAACGAAAACTTATTGATAACTATCAGTTTGATTGTCTTATTTACTTTAAAAACAGAGAATTGAAATCATTAAATGAAATAATTAGTTTTTTAAAAAATAAAAATATTCGTTATAAAGTTTTAACGTATGGAGATTATAAAAATAAGCAGCTAGTTAAATACGCATTGAAATCTAAATTTGGGCTGATACTAGGAAGCACAGAAAGTCAAGGAATAGCAATCAATGAACTGATGGCAACAAATTTACCCCTCTTTGTAATTGATAAGAATATCAATAATTATGAAAATATAAAACTTTACGGAACAACAGTTCCATACTGGTCATCAGAATGTGGAGAGAAAATTCTGGATTTAAATGATTTTAAAATGAATTTTCAAAGATTTTTAAAAAATTATGAATCAAACACTTACAAGCCAAATAATTTAATAAATGAAAAATTAAGTTTTGAAAAATTTATTGAAAATATTCAACTCGAATTTCTTAAATTCTAAAAATACTTTTTTTTAAGTTCTTTAAATAAATTAAAATATTCAAACTTCGTATTATTTTTGAGTCCAAATGCATCATATCCAAATTGATCACTTGAAATCTTTTTAAGTTTATTTTTTATAAAAACTGGATGTTTATCAATATCCATCTTGAAAACGTGTTTTTTATACCTTTCTTGTATCATTAAAAACCATGCATCAAAAGCTTCATCAGGGTTATCTCCTCCTCTATCACCATAGTTATTAAAGGTCCTAAACCATGCTCGAGCAAATCTGGCCCTATCATTTTTTATGATTTCTTTAGTTCTAAACATCGAATCATACTGCCAAATAGGAACTTTTATTTGAGGAACATTTTTGTATGTTAAAAGTTTTCCATCAAGAGTTGCCAGCATTTTATCTGTACCACCATTAAGTTTTATATCTGGAAATTTTTCTTTGTTTAGAAGCAAACACAGTTTTGTTTTTATTTGATATCTATCATGGGTGAAAAATTGATATTGTGGCAAAACAACACCTGGCTGATCATTATATTTTTTTAAATAGAATTTAATTTTCTCAATATCATCTTCATGTATAAAGTAATCAAGGTCCATTCTCATCACCCATTTAGAATCACATTTGTCAAAACCTCTCTGATAAACTTTATTAAAAATTCCCCAATCAAATTCAAGAGGCCAATCTTCACCTACAACAACAACATTATTGTCTGAGATATTGTTGTAACAATTAAGTGCTTCTTGCCAAGGATCATTTCTTTCATCAGGATTTGTCATTGTTGTAAAGACAGAAATAAAAGTCATAAATAAATAATAGTTAAATAATGATTTTCAAAGCACTACTATCTAAATTATCTGAAACATTTTAAATTATGAAATTAATAAATTATTTAAAGCTAAAAATTATTAACTTATCAAACATACTCTTACCTTTTAAAAATTATACAATTAGCTATTATTTTTCAAGATATGGAAACAATCTTCAACAAATTGCAAATGGGATTATATTTGCAAATAAAAACCAATCTAATTTTTATGTATCAAATCACAACAAAATTAATTCTTTCAAAATAATAAATAATGAAATTAATGATAAATTTTCATTATTTAAAAAAAAATATAGATTTTTTTATTTTGATAATTCTTTTGATCTACCATCAGATTCAGTTTCAGTTTCTGAATTCTATGATGCAATGGAAGATGTTTTTAAAAATTCAATTAAAGCGAATATAAGCTTTTTATCAAATAATATACCTAAAGAAAATGAATTAATTATTCATGTTAGAAGTGGAGATATTTTCACAAATTTTAAAAAAGATTATTATCAAAATCCTTTAATTTATTATCTTGATATTATTAAAAAATTTGAATCGGTAATAGTTGTTACATCCGAAGAAAAAAATAATCCTGTAATTGAACATTTAGCAAACATAGAAAATGTCAAGATTCAATCTTCCTCATTAGAGAATGATTTTAACACTATTTTTAATGCAGTAAATCTCGCAACTTCTGGTGTAGGAACATTCCCCATAGCAGCAGCTCTCATGTCAGAAAATTTAAAAAATTTATACTATACCAATTTGTATCTTAAAGAACATTTGAATCCAAAAATGATTAAGAACTCAAAAATAAATCATTATGAATTTCTTATTGAAGAAGATTACAAAAAACGATATTCAAAAAATTATGAATTAGAAAAATTAATTCTTAACAGTGGAATTAATATTCAAAAACCAAAAATGTTTTAAACATACCAGTGGTTTAATTTTTTCATTTTAGCTATTTTTTCTTCACCCTGAATGTAATTAAAATGTACAATATAGGGATCTAAAATCTCATGATAAGAATAAAAATGTGGCCCATTAGGAAACTTATTTAATGGAAGAATGAAGTATTCAAACTCGTCTTTCTTTTTGTTTATATATGTTTGATCGTGGGTTAAATAATTTTTAAATTCTTCATATGCCCCACTCTTTGGGTCAAAAAATTTTTTTGTTTTATCATTTGATGTGATAATCATAAAACCTGCACATAGGTTTGTAAGATTTGGTTTTGATGGTCTTTTGTCATTTTGAAAAATCATTTCATTCTTATTTATAAATTTTGAAATGTAATCTAGGAAATCTTTTTTTACTACTATATCTCCATCAATATAAATTACATATTCAAATTGGTTCAAAGACTCAAAAATTACTTCAAATTTTTTAAGCATTACATCACCAAATGAATCATGTCGTTGTGGCGTAATTTCATCTTGTTGAAGGATTTCTAATGGATCATTATCAAATAGAATTAAATTTGTATTTTTAGGAAAATTAAACTCACAAGATTCTTTATCCAAACAAAAAACATTTAAATTGAAGTTAACATTATTAACTTCAATTGATTTTGACAAATTTTTCGTTATATCGTTGTAGCTCGAACTTGTAAAAGTCACTAAGCATACATTTTTATATACTTCATTTATCGGGACAATATTTACTGACATTTTTAAATATATTAATAAAATTTATAGTTAATAGTTGAATTTAATTTCGAAAAAATATAACTCAAAAACTTCTAAAATTTTTGGGTTTGACCAAGACAAACAGCACTCTGGAATAACTGACAAAACAGATATTGAAACAAAAATAAACATTGAAAGTAAGTTTATTCTATTTTCAACTATGTTGTTTTTGATATGGAGATTATAAGAAATAGTGAAAAATGATAAATAAAAAATTATTACAAACCATCTTCCCCAGTCCCAACCAACAAGAAAAATTAAAATTAATAATAAAAATTCATAAGAATTTAAAAAATTGATTTTTAAGTAAGTAACTGTAGTTCTTACATCTCCCTTGAATAATATGAAACAAATTGAAATAAAAAATAATGCAATAACGTAAGTCCAATAAAATGCAGTTCCAGAAAGAAATAGTCTTGCGGTAAGTGCAAGCCCTCTTTTTATCGACCAACCAATTGCATCTATTGCATGTGTATCGTGTATAGACAACAAAGCTATATCATCAATTGGAAGTTCGTTGAGTATCCTTTCACTTAGATTCTTATCACCTTTAAATAAAGCCATTAAAGAAAATAGAGCAATTGAAAGTCCAAGATATAGATTTTCAATTTTTATATTAAGAAATCTTTTTATTTCTGTTCTCTTTAAGTTGTAAAAATAAAAAGGACCAAAAATTAATAACATGCCTTCATGAATCAAACCTGTGAAAATTATTGTGAAGAAAAGAAAAATATATTTAAATACATTTTGATCTTTTACTTTGTTGATTAATCCAAAATATATTAAAAATAAATTAAGAAAAAAAATTTCTTTTCTATGAAAAACATTATTGTGAATAGCTAAATTAAAAACACCAAACGAACTTATTGTAAGAAAAAATAGATGCCAATTTCCCAAACCCGTTCTAAAAATATTTAAAGTAATAAGAAATATAAACAGAGAAAAGTTGTAAAAAACAATATTCTGTATGATAATATTAGCAGAATCACCACTCACTAGAGTTAATATAATTTCTCCTAAGAGACCTCTCCTAACAAATTGTCCCGGATAGTTTATTAAAAGTTCTGAGTATGACCAATGTCCCCAATCTAGTCCTTTTGATCCAATCGTCTTAGAATATAAAACATAAATCGTTGAAATTAAAATAACTAAATTTAAAACAAAAAAAATATTAAAAATTTTATTTTTCATTTTACCTCAATGTTGATTCATAAATGTTTTCTTTAGTTCCTTGAAAAAATATTGGTTTTTTTATCCAATGAATATTTAAATCGAGTTTATAAAACTGATAAGCTAATTCCCAATCAATTACTAAGTTAAATGGCAATATTGAATCAACTATTTTTCTTGCAACCTCTTTTTTAATTATGTAGGCTTCGAGGCAGTTTGTAGCGGGATGACTTACTTTTATATTATTTATTGGAAAGAATCTTTTATAACTAATTTTTTTATTTCTGAAATTTTCTCCCATACCGTTACCAATAAATAATGCATCCCATTTAATTGTGTTAGATAGTATTTTCTCTATCTGTGATAAGTAATCATCATTATATGGAATTGCATCATCTTCTAAAACTAATCCAAAATCTTTATTGGAATATCCTATTTTTCTTAATGCCTCAATATGTTTTATTGAGCATGAAATTTCAGGATTGGAAAGTACGTAATATTTATTAGCTTTTTTATTCCAGATTTTACTTTTTGTGTTAAAAAGATCTTCATCGTCTTTGTAATAATGGCCAATATTATTTTGATTAAGTTCTTCTTGATCAAATTTATTTATATATTCAAATTCAATATTTTTATCTTTAAGAAGGCTATCTAAATAAATTTTTCTTTCAGTAAGTTTTGTATAGTGAACAATATAAATTTTTAGATTATTTTTCATTTTTCTATGGTATCTGTTAAAAAATCTAAAATATTTTCTTGGAGTACATATTCAGGAAAAGTATTATTGTAAAAAATAGGTTGATCAAAATATTCCTGTAATTGCTTTTTAGAACTATTCACTTCCATAATTTTATCAATTAAATGATCATTGTTATCAAAGTCTTCATAGTATATAATTTTATCTTTATTGAAATCTTTTTTGACAAAATCACTTCCCCAGTAAATTGGAATACTATTTGTGTAAAGAGCATGTAAAATTTTTTCAGTAACATATCCGTGAGAATTACTATTTTCAAAAGCAATATTGAATTTGAAATATTTCATGAAGTTTAATTTATGTTTTTGATCTCCTCTTCCTTTAAGTGGATAGTAAGTATTGTTATATAACGATCCTCCGCAGTGCACTTTCTTAATATCATTCAATTTTGGAACAAATTCTAATCTTTTACCAGTAGGTTTAGAGGCTACAAAAGAACAAAAAAGGTAATTCTCTAGAATATTTTTGTTTTTCTTTATTAAAGTATCAGGATTTATTAGATAAGACTGATCTCTTGTATAATCCTCTTCAACATTAAACCAGTTTATGAACAAGACCCAAAGTGGTAATCTATAATTTTTATCTCCTAAATTATTTTTGAAACTTAATGAGAAATCAGTTTCTTCAAAATTTGGGTTAATATTTTCTCCGGTATAAAAAATTTTTTTTGTATATCCATTATCAAAATTTTTATGATTTTCACTTTCTGAATAATCAGCGGAATGGAAGAGTACATCCGGTGTCGAATTGTTTATCTCTAAATCATATTTAAGTGAGAGTAAATTGAAAAAATAATTGTCATGTTCCTTAAAGTTAGGCCAGAAATCTGTGAAGAAAATTTTAAGTTTTTTTTTGCTCAATGTATCAAATTTTATGCTTAAGGTAAGTATATAATTAAAATTATTATGTGGCAGAACAAAACTTTGTTTTTAAGTAAAATTACCAAATGAAAGCTTTTGTTACTGGTATTAACGGGCAAGATGGTTCATATTTAGCTGAACTCTTACTTGAAAAAGGTTATGAAGTTCATGGAACAGTTAGAAGATCATCTTCTATAAATACAAGCAAGATAGATCATTTAATTTCTGAACATCAGGGAGAAAATCTTTTCCTTTACTATTCTGACTTACTAGATTCATCCTCTCTGACTAATTTAATTTCTAAAATTATGCCTGATGAAGTCTACAACCTTGCCGCTCAGTCACATGTAGCTGTATCATTTCAAAATCCTGTATTTACAATGCAAACAAGCACACTTGGACCATTATCTATATTGGAATCAATAAGAAACACCAATAAAGATATAAAATTTTATCAAGCTTCTTCATCTGAAATGTATGGAGGAGAATTGAAAGAAAGCCTAAGTGAAGATTCAAAATTTGACCCAAAAAGCCCCTATGCTGCATCAAAAGTATTTGCTTATGATATAACCAGAATTTATAGAGATTCTTATAATATGTTTGCAACAAATGGTGTCTTATTTAATCATGAATCTCCTAGAAGAGGAGAAACTTTTGTAACTAGAAAAATATCTAAAGCTGTTGGAAGAATTTATGTTGGAATACAAAACAAGTTAACCTTAGGCAATCTAAACGCCTCAAGAGATTGGGGATTCGCAGGTGACTATGTTGAAGCAATGTGGAAAATACTTCAACATGATACACCGTCTGATTGGGTTATTGCCACAGGGGAAACATACACAGTTCAACAGTTTGTTGAAGAAGCTTTTTCATTAGTAGATTTAAATCATGAGGAGTATATTCAGACATCTGAAAAATATTTTCGCCCAAATGAGGTTGAGTATTTGTTGGGAGATTCTACAAAAGCAAGAACAGAACTGAATTGGAAACCGAAAGTTTCTTTCTCAGAATTAGTAAAAATGATGGTTGATAACGATATAAAAGAAGCAGAAAAAGAATTGACATTGCTTGAAAATGGTTTGATTGTTCCAACTTGGGAAAATTATAAAAGTCCCTAAATCTTTAAAAATTAAGATTGGAAAAAAATGAATGAATTCTGGACTGAGGAACTTGAACCTGGTTATTATGATTTAAAATTTTCTAAAGGATTAAAATCAAAAAGAGGCGTTCAATCTTTTTGGCATTTGGGAACATTTAAAAAAATGGCAGAATACCTAAAACCAGATATGAATCATCTTGATTATGCTTGTGGCCCAGGAACTTTTATTGGAATGTATACATTTGGAAACTCCTTTGGCGTGGATATTTCTGAAAACCAGATCGAATATGCAAAATCAAATTATGGAGATAAGGGAAAATTTGATACCTTAGAAAATTTTTTAAATTATAAAGAAAAAGATTCCTATGATCTCATAACAATAATGGGGCTTATTGAATTTATTAGCGATGAAGAGATATCAAGGCTAAATGAGGAGCTCCTAAAAATGGTAAGAAAAGGAGGAAAGCTTGTTTACACTACTCCAAATTTTCGCGGCTTGATGTTTTTTCTTGAAATTGCTTTAAATTTTTTTGGAAAAGTAAATTATAGTGATGAACATGTAAATAAGTTTTCCCGTAAAAAACTTAAAAATTTATTTTATGATTCAACTAAGTCTTACAAAATAAAAAATTTTATAAATGTTAGTTTATTCTTTTCAATATTTAGTCACTCAGTTGCTTTAAAAGTAGAGAATATTGTAGATAAATTATTTGGATCTAGATTTGGGTCGTTGATGTTAATTGAAATAAACAATGTTTAGAATATTTTAAAGGAACCAAAATGAAAAAACTTCCAGTTTCATTAATATTGCCAACTTTTAATGAAAAAGAAAATTTAGAAATAATTATTCCTGAAATTGTTGATTTGTTTGAAAATATAATTGAAACTAATTACGAGATCCTTGTTGTGGACGATTCTTCTAATGATGGTACTGATAGATTAGTTAATGAGTTATCAAATTTTAATAAAAATGTAGTATTCATTTCTAGGCAAAATTCACCGTCCCTACCATTATCAATTTTAAAAGGAATTACAGAAGCAAAATACGAAAATGTTATGTGGATGGATGCAGATGGTTCGATGACAATTATTGCAATGAAAGAAATAATTTATAAATTTTTAGAAAATCCGAATTCTGTTGTTATAGGTTCAAGGTTCAAAGATGGTGGTGGATATAAAGGAGTGACAGATGCAAACAAGCAAAATATATTTAAAGCCATATCGATTGTAAACAAATCTGAAGACTCAGCTATTGGAATGTTGCTCTCAATATTTATTAACAAAATATTGTCTTTCTTGTTTAAAACAAATCTAACTGATTTAACAAGTGGATTTATTATTTTAAGAAGAAATTACATCAATGAAGATATTTTTAAAAATAGGGAATATGGAGAATATTTCATTTATTTAGTTAGTGATTTAATTTCTCAAGACCTCGATTTAATTGAAGTAAGTTACATATGTGAGACAAGAAAAAAAGGCTATTCAAAAACAGCAAATAGTATTTTTCAAATCGTAAAAAGAGGTATACCATATTTCTATGCTGCATGGCGTGAAAGAAAATAAATCTTATGAAAATTCATGATAATGAAGGTAAGCTTTTAGCAATTATTGTTAAAAAGAATGAACAAACAGCGGGCAAAAATTTTTATACAGATGATCCAAGTGAATTACAATTAGCAACTTTTGAACTTTCTGAAGATGAAATAATTGATAGACACATACATGACGATCAAATCAGAAATATTGTTAGAACATCGGAAGCAATAATTTTGCAGGAAGGTGTTCTTGTTTTTGATATTTATGATAATGACTTAATTCCAATTACTCAGGTGTCACTTGAGGCTGGAGATATAATACTTCTTTTAGATGGTGGACATGGAATAAAAGTTAATAAAAAAGCAAAGTTTATTGAAGTAAAGCAGGGCCCTTATGACGAGCAGAATGACAAAAGAAGATTCTAAATTTATATCTGTTTTTGAACCAACTGTAACATTAAAAGACAAAGTTTCAGTTTTAAAGAGCTTAAATAAGAAAGATATTTCAGGTTCAAGCAGCACAATTCAAGAATTTGAGGATATAATTTCTCGTCAATTTGATAGAAAATATGCTGTGTCAGTTTCAAATGGAAGCGTTGCTCTTGACTTAGCTCTAAATGTTTTCAATTTTGATAAAAATGATGAAATAATTGTTCCAAGCTTTACAATAATCTCCTGTCTATCAGCAATTATTAGAAGTGGTGGCAAACCGATTTTTTGTGATGTCGATATTAATTCATGGAATATGACTCTTAATAATGTAAAAAAAGTTTTTAATAAAAATACAAAAGCAATACTTATGGTTCACACTTATGGTCTAACTTCAGAGGCATCTGAGATAAGACAATTTTCAAATGATAATGGCTTAATTTTAATTGAAGATACAGCAGAAGCACATGGTCAAACATACAACAATATCAAATGTGGTTCATTTGGAGATGTATCAACACTTAGCTTTTATGCAAATAAACATATTACTACCGGAGAAGGCGGTATGGTTTTAACCGATGATGAAGAAATATATAAATCTTTAATACAGATGCGTAATCTAGACTTTAAGTCAAAAACACGATTTCAACATGATAATTTATATTGGAATTATAGACTTGGTGGATTGCAAGCAGCACTTGGAATTTCACAATCAAAAAATTTGAATAGAGTCATTGAAAACAAAATAAGACAAGGTCATATCTATGATGAATTTTTATCAGAAGTAAATCAAATTATTTTGCCATTGAAAAATACAAATGCATCAAAAAACCATTACTGGGTTTACGGGATTGTGTTAAAAGAAAAAAATAGGGATGAATTACAAAATTATTTGCTGCATTACGGAATCCAAACAAGAAAATTCTTTTGGCCATTACATTTACAAAATGCTCTACCTATCGAATTTAAAACAAACGAGACTTTAAGTATTTCTGAAAATTTAGGATTCAATGGTTTGTATTTACCAATTGGTGATCATATAAATAAAAAAGACCAAGAGTTTATAGCTAATAAAATAAAAAGTTTTTTTATCGAATAATTAAATGGTTATTTCTAAAAGATATTTGATATTATTTCTCGCAAATTCTTTATTATTTTTATTACTTTTATTTTTGAATGAGCAATTAATTGAATTTGTCACGTTAGGAGTAATTTTAAATATATTAGCTATCTATATTTTTGATAATTCTTCAACATATTTCAACAATGTTAGAAAAATAAGGAAATACCAGATATTGATATTTTTTTTGTTAGGTTTCTATCTTCTTATTTCACAGAATAATTTTCTTCATTATGAGATTATTTCAATAGATGTACCTTCATATTTAGTTGCTTCACAACATGTAAGCTTTGAAAATTTACCATTTGAGTCTCAGTGGGAATCTAAAGGCCCTCTATTTATTTATTTATATAAATTAATGCAAATTTTCTCAGGCAAAAGCTTGGTTCTTTTTAAAATCTTAAATGATTTTTTGTTATTCGTTATTGTCATATTTTTATATCTAACAGCATTAAATATATCTAAAGATCATTTAATCTCGATTGGAAGTTCTTTATTTTTTATCTCGATTGCTAGTCATGAATGGTATGTTGGTGAATTATCTGAAATCTATTGTTTAATTTTTCTGTCTATTGTTACTTATATATCTTCTTTAGAACAAAAGAAAAAAATTCATTATACAATCTCTTTACTTCTACTTTCATTGTCAACTTTAATTAACCAGTCAACAATTCTATTTTTGTTATCTTATCTTGTTTACTTTTTTTTATATATCGAAAAATATAATCTTAAAAAGCTCTTTAGATTAATTTTTATTTTTTCAATACCACATATATTTTTTTTAGTTTTATACATTATTAATGGAATAGTAGATATCTATCTTATTAACTACATTTTCCTAACTTTCGGTTACGTACAAGAAGGCAGATTCGAATTTAACGAAGTTATAATTTGGTTAAAAAGAATTTTTATTTTCAATAGTTTCTTGTTTTATTCTATATTTTTAATAACTTTTTCTGTTTTCATTAATTTTTTTAAAACAATAAAAGAGCAAAACAAAAAAAATATTTTTATTATCTTTAATATTTTTGCATCAATATTAATTTATATCATCGGTGGTCATAATTATGTTCACCATCTTTACTACTTTATTTTTTTTATATCACTTGGAGGAATCTTCTTATTAACTAAATTCAATAGATACACTTTTTTAGCAGTTGTTATTTTTGCAGCATCTCAAATTTTGGTTTCTACATTTTCTACTTCAATTTATAATTTGTCAAATACTGAAAAAATTCAGAACGAGTACCCTTTGTACAGTCTTTCACAAGAAATCAAAATTAACAAAAAAGAATTTACAACTCTAGCTTTTGATCATTTGTTACTCCTGTTTTATTTAGACAAAGATAATGAGTCATATATTATTCATCCATTTAACAACTTTGAAGAATACATTGTTGAGCTATTAGTTAACTCTGGAAAACTTAAGTCTAATGAGTTTTCTCATTTTAGCTATTATGTAGAATCTGAACCAGATTTAATTGTCTGCAATCCAAGAGCTATAGTTTTAGGTGTACCCACAAAATTAGATGGAAGAGATTATTTCAATTGTGAAATATCCGATTATAAGAAAAACTACATAAAAATCAACACGACTAAATTTAATGATGACCCAAATTTTCATTTTTACAACGATCCATACAGAGAAATAAGCCTTTTTATTAAAACTTCAGAAAAAAATTAATATAATACTTTAATGTTTAATTTATTAATCTATTACATAAAAAAATTCCTACCAAGAAAAGATAGAATATCATCAAATTTTCAATATAGGCATTATTTGTTCAATGAATTAATAGAGAATATCGATACTAGTAATTTTGAAAATTTAAGGATTTTAGAGATTGGGCCAAGAGATGGTGAAGATAGTCAAAGGCTTGCTTCACTAAACCCAAAAGATTTTTTTATAATTGATCTTCCAAACAGAACAAAAAATAATTTAGATTGGATTAACAATTTAAATATAACACCCGACTATCTAGAAGGTAATCTTATGTATTTTTCGGATGAAGATTTATCTAAAATAGGAAAATTTGATTTAATTTGGTTTACTGGAGTTTTATATCACAATCCGGAGCAATTAAGGTTTATAAAAAAACTTTACAATCTACTGAATGATAAGGGATATTTAGTACTAGAAAGTTCTACAGTAAGATCACTTTCTTTAAGAAATAAAAATGTTGTACAAATTCATTATCCAAATACTTTTAGGGATACAGATACTATTACTCATTTACCATCTAAAAAAGCTATAAAAAGTTGGTTGAGTATGTCAGGATTTTTTCAGATAATTGATTCAAAGTGTTTTAATTTTGAAAACTACAATATAAAAAATACAAGATACGCATGTATCGCTATAAAAACAAAAGATTCAAAACCTAAAAAATATTATTCAAAGGTCGTTAATAACTCAAATTATGAGATTGGAGATTCTAATTAACAGATTTAATTTAAAGTGATTCACTTTTATACAATATAAAAGAAGATAATAGTAAATATATAAGTAAATAAAGCCTTGAGTATCCATAAATCCTAAAAACAATATAGATAGTTGATATTGATATCAAATTAATCAAAAAATAAAAATTAAACTTAAGAAAGTGAAGTAAATAAATTTCAATAAATGGTCTAAAAAAATAAATTAAAAA
>MDTB01025226.1_pt1 | contig 24564 bp, 20 predicted proteins | sample 811161 | NCBI WGS metagenome assembly MDTB01 (sample SAMN05326650, study PRJNA326480) | marine metagenome | isolation source: seawater | place: Mediterranean Sea | collected 2009
AAAATCAAGAGGAGAAGTAACATTAAAATCATCAGATCCTTATGCAGATCCAAATATTGATCCAAAGTTCTTATCACATCCGGATGATATGAAGGATATGATTGCAGGATATAAAAAAATGATGAATATTATGAATATTGATTCTTTTTCAAAATATACATCTAATTCAATAAGGCCAATTGATATTAATAGTGACCAAGAAATTGAACAGGCAATAAGAGAAGAGGCTGATACGGTTTATCATCCTGTGGGAACATGCAAAATGGGTTCCGATGAAATGTCAGTTGTCGATAGTTCACTAAAGGTTCATGGAATCGAAGGATTAAGAGTAATTGATGCTTCAATAATGCCAACACTTATAGGTGGTAACACAAATGCTCCAACAATTATGATTGGGGAGAAAGCCTCAGACATGATTCTGAATGATTGGAATTAGATAAAATTGAAAACTTTAACTATTTTTTTTGCTCTATTTAATTTCACTTTATTTGCAAATGATTATTTAGTGATTGATGTCCGAACAGGGCAAGAATATAAAACCGGCCATGTTGAAGAGGCATTGAACATAGAATGGCAAGATATTTCACAAATTTTAGAAGATATTAAAAAAGATAAAAAATTATATCTGTATTGTAGAAGTGGAAATAGATCTCAAAGAGCAACAGATATCCTAATTGACCTTGGCTATGAAGATGTTACCAATTTAGGTGGAGTTAAGGACGCGGCTATTTTTCTTAATAAAAAAATATTTAAATGAAAAATTTTTTTAGCTTTCTCTCAAATACTAGTTATAAAAAAATTATTTGTTTTGATGGTGGAGGAGTTAGAGCGATTGCTGGACTTATTTTTCTTAAAAAACTTGAAGTAGAGAGCGGCAAAAAGATTGCAGATTGTTTCGATATGTTCATAGGTACTAGTGCAGGTGCATTCAATGCAGCATGTTTCGCTTATGGGGGATTTACTGCTGAAAAGATTAAGAGATATTGGTCAAAGAGCTATTTAGATCAAATTATGAAAAGCTCTTTTTTTTGGGACAAAGCTTCGTTAATTCAGGCAAGACCAAGATATGAGAATCAAGGCAGATTAAAGATGTTAGATGAAGTTTTCAAATCCGATAAACTTAAAGAATCAAACAAACCATTTTTATGTTATGCCTATGATATTGAAAATAGAACGCACTCAATTTTTGACACAAAAAATACTCCTGAGGTTACTTTTAAAGATGCTATTGCTGCTTCAAGTGCTGCACCTATGTATTTTCCTTCATACAAAATGCAAAATAATTCTTGGATGATAGATGGAAGTGTTGTTACAAATAATCCAACATTAATTGGTTATGCTTATTCAAAAAAGATACTTGAAACCAATAATATAAAAATATTAAGTATAGGCTCTGGTCAAAATAAGACCAAAATTGAAGGGCAAAGTTCTACTAATTGGGGAGGAGTTGGATGGTTGCGAAACGACATTATGGGAATGATGCTTGATTCTGAGATTCATAACGAAATTTCTAAAAACTTTTTTAATGAAAACTATCTGAGAATAAATTCTCCTTTGGGCAAGGTAAATAAAATGTTAGATGATAACTCTGAGGAAAACTTAGAAAAAATACACCTCATGGGTATGGAGTGGTGGTCTGAATTTGGAGATAAGGCAATAGAATTTATAGATATATAAGTTTTAAATATAATTATTAACATTTAATATAAAGAATATTTATATCTTTTATCTTGACATTAATATGTCAAAAAAGTCTAATAAAACAACTAATTTTATACATATTACAAATACTTAGGGGGTAAACGTGAATAAGTACTTATTATCATTAATGGTCATATTGTCTTTTTCTTTTGTTATAAATGCACAAGAAGAAGACTCTGAAGACGAAGTAGAAGAAGTTGTAGTTACTGGAATTAAATCTAGTCTTATAGATGCTATAGAAATTAAAAGAAATAATGTTGGAGTCGTAGACGCACTTACTGCTGAGGATTTAGGAAAATTTCCTGATGGCAATTTAGCTGAAGCTCTTTCCAGGCTAGTGGGTGTTACAACAGAAAGATCAAATGATGAGGGTACAAAAGTTTCTGTGAGGGGTCTAGGTCCTGAGTTTAATATGGTTACACTTAACGGAAGAACAATGCCGACAGTTCCACCGCAATATGGAGGAGGAAGATCTTTTAATTTTGGTGATATTTCTGGTCATGGTATTGCAGCCGTTGAAGTTTATAAATCAGCAAATGCAGTTTTACCAACTGGTGGATTGGGGTCCACAATCAATATGGTTACTGCAAAGCCTTTAAATGCTAACAAGGGAGGTGCTGTTAGCTTTAGACTTAATAATCATACAAAAAATGTTACTGGTGACGACTATACTCCTGAATTAGATTTCATCTTTATTACAAATGGTGAGTTAGATGGGAATAGTTGGGGTTTTTCAATCTCAGGATCTCATCAAGAAAGAAACAACAGAGAAGAGGGAACTAATGAAATAACATGGCTTCCGAGTGATGTAAGAGGAGGAACAGTTCCATCAAGTGCAGTTATAACTTCATCTAATCAAAGAGCTGATGGAGTCTATTTTTATCCAGAAGCACTTGCTTACAAGTTTAAAGATAATCAAAGTGAAAGAGGTAATCTACAAAGTGCTTTTCAATACGAATGGTCAAATGGTTTAGTAATGACTCTTGATTATACCGTATCAAGCACAAGTTTTGACTTTACCGGAATTACTACAGGTTCTTATTTTGCTGGATGGAACACTACTCAGATGACAATCAATGAGAGAGGAGCAGTTATGAGTGCTACATCTGAAGCTCCTGGAGATGGAGAAAGTTTTCAAAATGATTTTGAATATGGTAGTTCATCAAATAACAATAAATCGATTGGTATAAATTTTGATTATCAACTTAACGATAACTTGAATTTAACACTCGATTATCATGATTCATTTGCTGGCTTTAAAGGTACTCCAGGTGGAACACAAAATAATATTCTTCAATTTTCTAATGGTGCCTGGCAAGGTTGGGATTGGTGGCCTGTTCAAGAGGCGTCTGGATACTTAAGAGCAAGATCTTTTGATTTTAGCAATCAAGTTGGTGCATTGACTTGGGCAATGGATAAGAGCTTTCAGGGTACGCCAATAGATGTTACTCAATTTGATGGAAGTGATATGGGTCCAAGACAAGCTTTTTTAAATTACCAGGACAGAGAAAGTGATCTCAATCAATTACAATTAATAGGTAAATGGGATAACAACGATGGAGTATTCATGGAATCTCTATCATCTATTGAATTTGGTGTATCTCAGATGGATACTACCTTTAACAATCAAAAATGGTTTAATCAATTAATTAACGGAAAAATTGCTGATGGTAATCCTATTATGATGACTTATGCGTTTATGCCTGATGATGTATGGACAACTGTAAATGTTCCCGATTATTTAGGCTCCGGAACTCAATTTTATTACTTAAATATCTCTAAAGAAGATGCGTTATATTGGTTTGGAGCTGCTGGTTTTGTTGGAGATTTTTCTGGAGGAGATGGAAGTTGGTGGAATAACAGCAATACACCATATACATGGCCTTCAGAATGTCTTGCAAATGACGCGGTTGATGCAGACGGTAATCCAAATGGCTTGGGATCGAATGTAGGATATGATGGCAATAGAACTACTACACGAGGTGTTGTAGATGGTTGTTTTGGTGGCAGAGATTCAAATGGAATTATAACTGAAGAGCTAAATTCAATATTTGTTAATTTCAATTTCGATACTGAAATGAATGGCATGCCCGTTAGAGCACAGATTGGTATGAGGTATGAAGATGAAGAAAGAGCTTCAACAGCTACCACTACAGTTCCTACAAATACTGCATGGAGTCTCGGTGCATTTGTTTATGGAAATAAAGTTGGAGTTATAACTGAACCTACAGTTTATACAGGAATAGGCGATTCTGATTATTTATTACCAAATATAAATATTTCAGTTGATGTAAATGATGATACCGTTGTAAGAACATCATTAAGTAAAACTATTGCAAGACCTGACCTTGAACAATTAGATTCTACTGTAAGTGTTGGAGCTTTTGATCCAAGATACCCGCTAACCTTAGGCACGGGTAATCCAAACCTTCAACCATATGAATCAGTCAATTTTGATATGGCATATGAATACTATTATGCTGAAGGCAGTTATTTTGCTTTAAATTATTTTAGAAAAGAAATTAAAGATTATCATGGTGCTGGTCTTAATAGTGGTCCCTTTAATGGTGTAAGAGATGTCACAAGAGGTCCAAGAGGTGAATTGATTGTTCCAGAAAATGATGATGCTCTTTGTCAATGGACTGCACCTCAGGGATATTGGGCTTGTGGTTGGTCTAATGCATACGATTGGGCATGGCTTGTAAATACCGGATTCTCATTTGGATGTAATGGATCTACAGACTGTATTCCTGATCCTAATACTGGAAATGCAATATTTATAGGTAATTCTGATGATCCATTTTATATTTTTAACTTAGCACAACCAGTTAATAAATATGATGGAACCTTAGATGGTTTTGAGGTTGCAATACAGCATCTTTTTGAAAACAATTTTGGTGTTCTTGCTAATGCAACTTTTGTAGGCGGAGATACTGATGCAGATCCTGCAGCATTAGGCGAACAATTTGCTTTACCAGGCTTTGGTGATGCAGCTAATTTCTCTGTTTTTTATGAAGATGATAAATGGAGAACAAGGATTTCTTATAATTACAAAGGTGAAACTTATGCTGGAAGTGATCAATATAATCCTTTATATGTTGTAGAAAGGGCACAAGTAGACTTTACAACTACTTACATAGTTTCTGAAAATACACAGGTATTTTTTGAAGCGATTAATATTACAGATGAGGAAGTTGAACTTTACTCAAGATATGAAGAAATGACATTCTTATATCAAGACCATGGACCAATTTACAAGGCTGGGTTTAGGGTAAGTTTCTAAAAATTAAAAATAGAAAAAGAGAGGACATTTAGTCCTCTTTTTTTTTGTCTAAGATATAATTAAATCGTGAAAAATTTAAAATTATTTTTTATTTTATTTTTGATCTCGTCTTGTGGTGGCGGTGGTGGAGGTGGTGCCCCCCAGATACCATTTGCAATAACTCTAGCATCTAATTCAATTTCAATTGACGAAGATACAGTTTATAGCGGATCATTATCTGCTACTGCCAACGAGGCAGTTACTCTTCAATATGCATTAGTTAATTCGACAACGAATGGAGTTTTGGTTTTTAATGCTGATGCGTCAATTAGATATCAGCCGAATAGTAATTATTTTGGTCAAGATGAGTTTACTTACAGCGTAACTGCAGTTGAAAAAAATGTTACTCAAACAAGTACTGTAAATATTGAAATTTCTGCTGTTAATGATGCCCCTCAAATTACCATGGCTTCAAAAATAGATTTAGATAAAAATAATTTAATATTTGAGACTAATCCAATATTTGAAATTTACTTTTCTGACGTTGACAGTTCAGATGAAAATTTTGTTTTCTCAGCAAGGGTAAATCAAAATGAGGTACCAGCAAGTTTCACAACCACAGGAGACGGTTTAGGCAATTTACAAATTGATCTATCTAATTTAAGTACTGCAGGATATTTTGAGGTCGAGCTTTTTGTCTCAGATGGAAGTGCCTCGTCATCAGACACATTTTCAACTTGGTTAATTGCAAACAAAAGAGTAGTAACAGTAGCACAAGATGATGATAAAAGTGACGGATTTGATTCAGGCTCAACAACTAATAAGGACTATTATGTTTATTACCTTGTAGGTGGTGATTCATCTCTCGGCAGAACAGATTATTTATTTGTTGCAGATTCTTTGAGTAAAAATTCGTCAGGGAGTTCAGAAAGCGATCTTGATAATTTTAGAGATGCGCTTTTAAGATCAATTAACCGCTTAAATGATTCAGAGATTGCTGATTTTTTCCAAGGATATTTTGACATTATTGTTGCAGAACCAGTCAATCCTGATGGAACATCATTAGCATCAATTGAAACCGGTTGTTATGATTGGGATGAAGATGTCTATTGTATTGGTTCTAACGATATTAATACCTCAGTATTTGATGACTTATATGCAAATAATACTCTTATTTCAGTTCTTACAACTATCAGTGGTAGGGGTGTAAATTTAGGAAATACAAACATACAACCCATTGGAACAAGAACAGACTACGTCTTAATGCACGAACTTGGCCATGCACATGGAGGAATGGGAGATGAATATATATCTGATGATGATAGAGATGTAAGTGCATATGCTGATAGAAATGTAAATACTACAACCCAATCTGATCCATCTTTGGTTAAATGGAAACATCATATAAATGATTTAACTAATGTAGCTGGAAGTACTTTTAAGGTTTGCTATAACTGGTCTGATGGTTCAGTTGGGCTCTATGATGATGTTGATCCAACAACCTGTGACTGTCTTTACAATATATATGATGCAAGTGGAAATAGAACTGGAAGAAATCCTCAATGCAATCAAGTTGGTTTATTTGAAGGAAATTATTATGGAGAATTTGACAATTATAGACCTAAGTTTCTAACTGTAATGCAAACTAATACAGATCAATATGGTGAAGTAAATGCAGAGGGATTTGCAATTGGATCAATTCAAAATCAGGGATTTGTCGATGGAGATTCAGTTGATTTTATAACAGATAACACTAGTACCCGAACAGCATTTGAAATTGATATTGATGTCGCTTATGACTCTTCAAAATTAAAATTAAAATGGTACGTTAATGGAGTTGAAGATATCTCTAGGGAAAATCAAACAAATGTAGCATTCGATAGACCACCTGATAACTCTGTACAAGTTTATACATGGCGTGTCGATGATCTTACCGGCAGCGTCATCGCCCCTGATGATGTAACAGACTTTGATGATTTTTATGAAGGGTTATTCAATTCAGATTTCTATTGGTATGACTATGAGAGTGAGCAATGGGGAAGAAATCCAACAGATAGAACTCAATACGATTACGGATATGTGGTTGGACCCATGGGAGGAACTTGGGGTATTAATTGGGAGAGATGGTAATGAAACTATTAAAAAAATATCACATAAGTTTTTTTGTCTTATTTTTTTCAACTTGTCTTGTTTTTGGTAATGACTTAGATAATAAAAAAATCTTCAAATTACATGTTAATCCCAATGAATCAGGTAACGTATATGTTTTTAATGGCTCTCAAGAAAATTTTGTTTTAAAAAATACTTACACAGGTAAACAAAAAAAAAGAAGTTTAACGAAACTTAAATTTGTTGATGATAGTGATATTTATGCAATCAAAGTTTTTGGTAAAAATGAAAAATATCTTTATAGCATTGGTATTGGTAATCCATTTTATGCAAATTATACACATATAGGTTTTGAAGACAGAGAGTACATGGGCGGCCCTGTAAAATCTGCAAACATAGAAATCACTTTACCTCTGAATATTGAACCCTCATTTTTTGTAGTATCAAAGAGAGATAACACTAATAAATTTAATGATATTCAAAAAATTGAATTGAATTAATATCCAAAAGCGCTCTGTTGAAAGCATAACTTTAAAAGAGTATATTAAGCACCCAATGCGGTACTAGCTCAGTTGGTAGAGCGTCTGCTTGCCAAGCAGAAGGCCGCCGGTTCGAGACCGGCGTACCGCACCATTGATCCACATTTAAAAATAAAATAAAAAGCTTTGAGTATTTTCTGTTCCTGATGATATATTATCAATCTAAATAGGAGAGACTTATGAAAAAATTATACTTTAGTTTTTTATTAACAATTTTTGTTTCATCTCAATCTTTGCTTGCAGCTGGTTATATTGCTAGCTATTCTGTAAAAGTTTCTAATCCAGCAGCTTATGTTGAAGCTATGGATGAATTAATGAGCACTGAGTGGGGTAAATCATTTCCTGCAGTAGTTGCATTGCACCAGTATGCCTTCAATGGCTATGATGATGCGACTCATGTAGTTGTTTTAAATTACGATGATACTGAGAGCCTTGGCAAAGGAACTGAATCATTTTCAGATCCTGTATTTCAATCTTTTTATGCTAAAACTTCGAAGTTTGTTGAGCCAATAGAACAATCATTAAATATGAAATTAATTAATGGTGGTAATTATGAACCAGAGAATAATCAGGTTTATACAATTTATAGAATGGAAGTAAAAGACGCTGCTTCTTATGCAAAGGCTTATGCTAAGGTTACAAAAGCACAAGAAGAATCTGGTAATGTAGCAGGTAGTTATGGTTTAAGAGCTCAAATGGGTGGAAGTGTGAATTATTACACTCACTATGCTTATACAAGTGCCGGAAGCTTTGAAGAGGCTATGAAAACTGCAGAAGTCTTATATGCCAGTGATTCTTTTGCTGAATTTTCAAAAGAAGTTCAAGGAAACAGAGACATCAAAAATATTTCCATAATATCAACTGTTAAGACTTATAATAATTAGCAGTTATATTTATATATTTTAAAGGGAGCAAAATGCTCCCTTTTTTTTTCAACATCACTGCATTAATATATAAATCAATGAAAACAACATATATTTTTGTTGTCTTATTAATAATTTCTTCATGCAGCGGTGGCTCTTCTAACATTATTGAAGAAGACAATTCTGGTATTCCTGGTGATGAACTTAATTCTATTAATGAGACGTGTACAAATACATCTCGAAATGGTGTAGATAAATGTGATTTGACTCATGACGATAGGAACAGATTTTACTATTTGTATGTTTCTAATAATCTTGATACAAATCAAAGCATTCCTGTTTTGTTTGCATTTCATGGTTATGGATCATCTGCATTGAGACATCTTGGTTATACAAATTACATGCCTATTGCAGATGAAAATAATTTTATAGTCGTTTACCCGCAAGGAGAGACGACTTCAACGTTATCTGCTCATTGGAATGTTGGTGGCTGGACATCAAAGAGTACTGTAAAGGACTTAGAGTTTGTTGAAACAGTTATTGATTTATTAAAAGATAAATTACCAATAGATGAATCAAGGATTTACTCATCTGGAATGTCAAACGGAGGATATATGGGTTATCACTTAGCATGTAATTTAAGTGATAAATTTGCTGCAATAGCATCTGTCACTGGTTCAATGACTATTAGCACGTATGATAATTGTTCACCATCTCATCCAACTCCTATTTTACAGATTCATGGTTTGTTAGATTTTGTTGTTCCCTATAATGGAAATTCAGGATCTAAAAGCATATCTGATGTAATGAGTTATTGGTCTAATTATAGTTCTTGTAATTCAGAACCTGACACTCTTATAAAGTACGATAATTATGCTTTAATTCGTTATGAAACTTATGTTAACTGTTTAAACGATGTTAATATCAAATTAATTCTACATCCGACAATGGATCATACATGGCCAAACATTAATTCACACAACATAAGTGCTTCAAATGAGATATGGAATTTTGTATCTCAATACAATTTGTATGGCTTCATTAATTAGCTACAAAAAATATACACAATTGTAAAAATTTTTACACAAAGAGATGATATATTTAAACAGTGACATAATATGGAGAGAATTATGAAATTATTATTTAGTTTAAGTTTATTAATAAGTTTTGTGATTTATGCAGATGATCATGAAACTCCAGAATATAAATATGAACCAGATGCAAATAAAGCTGAATACTTTATTGGTAAATTTAAGAAGGGTAAAGACATGAGCGATCTTGTTGCTTGGTACAACAAGTTTGCAGAATGGGCTGGTACTCAAGACGGAGCTTTTGATAGCATGTCTACAGCTTTAATGACTCCGGTATTCCATTCTGATTTAAAATCAATTGAGGTTATGTGGTCGAATAATTGGCCTACACCAACTGCCCAATATAATGGAATGGAAAAGTGGATGCTGAATGGAGGCCCTAAATTAGCTGAGTCGCTGCCTGCAAGATGGTCTGAAGCAATTGATGCATGGCAATGGGTTATTTCTGAACCAGCAAGCCTTGAGGCTGGAAATATGAATTATGCTACTTATGCAGATTGCTCCCTTGAAGAGGGCTATGACTTGAGAACTGTTTATGACCTTTACAAAGATTTTGCAATTTATGCTCAGTCTCAAGGTGATACAAATGGTAGAAAAATTATTGTTCCAGATGCGGGAAGAAAATTAGCTGACGGAGTTGATTTTGTAAGATTAATGTACAGCTCTTCAATCTCTGAAAGAGGAATAAATGCTGACAGGTATTACTCATCTTTAGCTGATTCTGAAGCATCAGCAAACTTGAAAGGCTTTTCTTGCAATAATGCAAGAACATTTGTTGGTATGTCAATGACGGCATTCAATTAAAAGGAGGAGTAGAAATATGAAATTATTAATAATTTTAAGTTTAGTTTTTAGTTTTTCGGTTTATGCAGATGATCATGAAAACTATTATGAACCAAATGTAGCTGAATATTATGTAAGTACTTTTAAGGATGGAAAAGACATGGATGATATGATGAAGTGGGCTGCAAAATGGACAAAGTGGGCTGAAGAAAGTGATGCTTTAAAAGATTATCGTTCCGCAATGCTTATTCCTTATTATCATTCGGGAGAATTAGATCAAGATTTTGTGTGGGTTGGAATCAGTCCAAATCCTGAAGCGCATTATGGAGGTAATGACTATTGGGTTAACAATGGCGGTAAACTTCAAACAGAATTAAATACAATACTTGAAAGTGGAAACCAAGTCATTTATACCTGGCAAAGAACTGTGTCTGAAACTCCCGATGGTCAGGCAGGTTATGCAGTTTATACTGATTGCAAACTGGGTGATGATGTATCATCAGAAGACGTATACAAAGCTTACTTTGCATATGCAAAAGCTGCACAAGAACTCGGAGATGTTGCAGGAAGAAAAATGATTTTCCCTGGCGCGGGCACAAGTTCTGACTGGGATTATGACTATGTGCAACTTGTTACTACATCTACAATTGCAGATTATGGTAAAAATTGGACAAATTTTTGGTCTGAGCAAGCAGAAGATATGCCAGAATATCAAGCACTTGTTGATCTTGGTGGTGTTTGCGAAAATGAAAGAACATACAGCATTGTTCCAGTTAAAAATTAAGTTATGAAATTACTTTCTATACTATTTTTAACTATTTTCACAATCAATATATTTGCTGAAACATCTGAGCAATATACATACAGAGCAGAGTTTTTCTTTGGAAATATGAATGAGGGAATAACATATGAGGATGTGAAAGCCCAAAATATGGAGTACCTCAAATTTCTTGAAGAAAATGATCTAAAATATGGTCGAGCATTATTTGTTCCAATTTGGGCTGGAGAAACTGAGTACAACATTATTGAATACGGTTGGTGGCCTAATGGTCAAGAGCAGTATAGAGAATGGGGCGCATATATGAATGATTATCCTCAATGGGCAGCTGAAAATAGTGAATTTGAAAACGAAGCAGTTGAAACTAGCAGAAGTATTTCTATGAGAGGTGTTCGTGCAAGAGGAATAAGAATCCCAGAAGATGAAAGAGATAGGTTTAATTTTGTTGATTTTAGACAATGTAAATTTAAAACAGGAGGAAGTATCGATAAACTTCTTGAAATTAATGCAAAAGTAGAGGCTAGCGAAATTGAGCTAGGTAATAGAGCTGGTTATGGAGAACATTACTTTACACCTTATAGAGGTCTCAATTCAGATATTGAATATGATTTTGTAATAATGAGGCATTATTACAGTGCAAAAAAGAGAAGTGACATAATTTCATCAACTTCATCATTCAGGAATATGATGATTGAAAATGGCTATTTGGAAGAATTTAGAAAAAATGTATCTTGTGGACCTCAATCAACATATAGAATTGAATGGCTTTATTACTCTGGCTCTGAATAGTGTTGATAATTTTTTTATTAAAGGGAGCTTTCAGCTCCCTTTTTATTTATAGTACATAGAGATTTTATGAATAATTATAGTGATCACATTGCGATTATAGGTGGAGGCATAGCTGGTCTTGCGTTAGGTATTATTTTAAAAAAAAATAATATTAATTGTGTAATCTTTGAAAAATCAAAAAGTATTTCAGAGTATGGAGCAGGTATTTCAATTTCTCCAAATGGGATGAAAGTCCTTGAGTGCATGAATTTAAAATCAGAATTTTGTAAAGTTTCAGAGCAACCAAAAAATACAGTTTTTTTTTCAAATAATAAAAAAATTACAGACGTTCTCTCAGAGGTGCGAACAACCTCTAGAAAAAATTTATATAAAATTTTGCTTAAAAAATATCTATCTTTAGATGGTGAAATATTCTTTGACCATAGATTAGAACATTTGGATATTCAAAATAAAAATATTACGTTCTCAAATACGAAATCATTCAATGTTTGTCATGTTGCGGCATGTGATGGGATAAAATCAATATGCCAAGAAATGATATCTCAGTCAAATGTAAAACCTCAGTTCAGCGGATATTCAGTTTGGAGAGCTATCTTCCCTCATAGACAAAATGAAATAAATTTTTATCTAGGATCAAATTTTCATATAGTTACATATCCCATCGATAGAAAAAGAATAAGTTTTATAGCTGCCATAAAAAGTAAAAATGAACATATTGAGTCTTGGAAAGAAAAAGGGACTTTAAGTGAATTATTATCAGAAATTGAATTTGATATATTAAAAAAGTATCCCTTGATTGAGCATTCAAGCGATATTTACAAGTGGGGAATATATACACGGCCTGAATTAAAAAATTTATCATATCAAAACATGACTTTTTTTGGAGATGCTGCGCATCCTATAGTTCCATTTATAGGTCAGGGAGCAAGTTTAGCCTTAGAGGATGTTTTTATATTTGGGAGCTTACTTAGTAAATACAAAAATGATTTTAAAGCTACTCAAAAAGATTATGAATCATTAAGACTTAAAAGAATTAGATCTATTCATAAAAAATCTCTTAATCAAGCTAAATTAAATCACTTAAGCAATCCATTGACTGTTTTTGCAAGAAATATTCTTATGAAATATACCAACGTTATTTTAAAAAGAACTAACAGTATTTGGTCTTATGATGTAAAAAAAATCATTTAAGCAAAATTTATTAATAATTGGTAAATTTAGTGAAATTGTTATAATTCAACGATGAAATTTCTCTCAAGGCTTTTTAACTTCTCATCCGATAAAAATAAGAATATAACTTTAGATATTTCATCAAGCTTGGAAGAATTTGTTAAGACTGAACTTTTACCTGGATTAGATATATCAGCGAATTATTTTTGGAGCTCATTTGAAGAGCTTCTTAATAAATTCTATAAACGAAATCAAGATTTATTAAATAAAAGGGAGGAACTTCAAAATCAAATAGACGAATGGCATATTAAAAATAGAAATTCTGAGTTTAATCTTGAGAAATATAAAAAATTTTTAATTGAAATTGGCTATATATATCCAAGATGCAAAGATTTTACTATTAAAACTTGGAATGTAGATCCTGAAATTAGGAAAATTGCTGGACCTCAATTAGTGGTCCCTGTAATGAATGCAAGATTTGCACTAAATGCTGCAAATGCAAGATGGGGAAGTCTTTATGATGCTCTTTATGGAACAGATATAATTGATGAGAGTGATGGAGCTCAAAAAGCAGGAGGATATAACTCAGTTCGTGGAGATAAGGTAATTTCTTTTTCTAAAAAATTTCTAGATGAAACTATTCCAATGAGCAAAGGTACATACGATCAAGTAATAAAATTTGAATTTATTGGCAATGAGTTGTCAATGAAATTAAAAGATGGTTCAAATGTAAATCTCAAAGATAAAGATCAATATGTAGGTTACCAAGATAAAGGAGAGGGTGCTTACGGCCTATTATTTAAAAATAATAATTTACATTTTGAAATACAAATTGATAAATCTCACCCAATTGGTCAGGAAGACTTGGCAAATATAAAGGATATCCTTATGGAATCAGCAATTACAACTATTCAGGATTGTGAAGATTCAGTGGCAGCAGTTGATGCTGAGGATAAAATAATTGTTTATAGAAATTGGCTTGGTTTAATGAAGGGCAATCTTAAAAGATCTTTCGATAAGGCTGGAAAATTTATTACAAGAGAATTAAATTCTGATAGAAAATATCTTCTTAAAAACGGCAAAATGATTTTACTTCCAGGAAGAAGTTTAATGCTTGTCAGAAATGTTGGACATCTAATGACAAACCCTGCGATAAAAGATAATAAAGATAACGAAGTTCCTGAGGGCATCATGGATGCATTTTTTACGATATGCATTGCTATACATGACATTATTGGTAACGGAATTTATAAAAATTCTAAAACTAAAAGCATTTATATTGTTAAACCCAAAATGCATGGTCCAGAAGAAGTAAGGTTTACTTGTGATCTATTCTCTGAAATTGAAAAGATTTTTAATTTACCAGAAAATACAGTCAAATTAGGAATAATGGATGAAGAAAGAAGAACTACTGTAAATCTTAAAGAATGTATTGAAGTAGCAAAACATCGAGTTATTTTTATTAACACTGGTTTTCTTGATAGAACTGGAGATGAGATACACACTAGCATGGAAGCAGCTCCAATGGTTACTAAAGCTGACATGAAAAAAGAAAAGTGGATAAATGCATATGAAAATTGGAATGTTGATATAGGTCTTGAAACTGGTTTCAAAGGAAATGCACAGATTGGAAAAGGAATGTGGCCAATGCCTGATGAAATGCTTGAAATGTATAATACAAAAACTATGCATCCACTAGCAGGTGCAAATTGTGCATGGGTTCCTTCACCAACAGCAGCAACAATTCATGCAATTCACTACCATAAAATTTTTGTTCAGGAAGAACAAGAAAAAATTATAAGTAGAGAAAAAGCAAAATTAGATGATCTCTTGAATATCCCCTTTATAAAAAAAGAAAACTTTCCATCAAAAGAAGAAATATTTGCAGAGATAGAAAACAATGCACAAGGAATACTAGGTTATGTTGTTAGGTGGGTAGACCAAGGCATAGGATGTTCGAAAGTATTAGATATAAATAATATTGGCCTTATGGAAGATAGGGCCACATGCAGAATTTCTAGTCAGCATATTTCGAATTGGTTACACCATGGACTGTGCACGGAAGCTGAGATAATTGAAATAATGAAGAAAATGGCAAAAGTGGTTGATGAACAAAATAAGAATGACGTTAATTATAAAAAGATGTCACCATCATTCGACAGCATTGCTTTTAAGGCAGCATGCGAACTTGCAATTAAAGGAAAATATCAACCTAGTGGATATACAGAACCGATACTGCATGAAATGAGAATCAGAAGAAAATAATATGCGAAAAGGTTATTGGGTAGTCAGAGCAAATGTTCTTAACAAAGAAAAATATTCAGAATATATTGAAAAAGCTACAGCAGCTGTAGACCTATTTGGAGGTAAATTTTTAGTTCGTGGAGGCACTCAAACTGAATATGAAAATCATGGATACGAAAGAACTGTAGTTGTAGAATTTAATTCATATAACGAAGCGGTGGATTGTTATAAGTCAAGTCAATATCAAAATGCTCTAAAGTATATAGGTGAATCTGCGGAGAGATTATTTACTGTTGTAGAGGGGTCATAAAAATAAAAATAAATCTTGAAAAAAAAGATTTTTTTTGTAAAAACTGTTGACAAGATTTTTGTATGAAGTAATATATTAATTACCAACAGCATCCGACTAGTGACCAACTGCAGACGGGAGATCTAGAGAGAAGTTGAAGGAAGAGACCGATGGGTGAAAGCACATGCAAGAGTCGATGTTAAAAAACAGCTTGCAAGTCCACCAAGGATTCAAGAGAAAGAATCCAAGGAGCTAAAGAAAATCTCACTTTAGACCCCTGAGGAACTCGGTTAAGAAACAGAGCTTGTCTCTGTTTTTTTTTGCTCGTAGTAAATACATAAAAAAAACTTATTTTTTTTAAAAAAACTGTTGACACATTTAAAAGTTAGAGTAGTATTAAATATACCAATGGTAACCGACTAGTGACCACCTGCAGACGGAAGATCTAGAGAGAAATCAGAGGAAGAGACCGAAGGGTGAAAGCACGTGCAAGAGTCGATGTTAAAAAACAGCTTGCAAGTCCACCAAGGATTCAAGAGAGAGAATCCAAGGAGCTAAAGAAGTTCTCACTTTAGACCCCTGAGGAACTCGTTTAAGAAACAGAGCTTGTCTCTGTTTTTTTTTGTCTTGCAAAAGGCTAAATAATCATTAATATCCAATAATTATGACATTCACCAGATCTAAAATCATATGTACTATTGGGCCTGCAAGCAGCTCACCGAAAATTTTAAAAAAACTTCATACTGCTGGGATGAATGTTGCAAGAATTAATATGTCTCATGCTACTCACAGTAGTGCTAAACAAATTATTGAAAATATAAATAAAATCAATATAGAGAAAAATGATAAATTATCTGAGATTGGAATTCTTCTAGATACACAAGGACCAGAAATTAGAACTGGAGATACTTCACTTCCAATTGATTTAAAAGTTGGCGATAAAGTTACATTGACAGTTCGCGATGAAGTTGATGTTGAAACATCTTCAATAAAAGTTAACTATAAAGGATTGATTCACAGTGTTGATGTTGGTTCAAAAATATCAGTAGATAACGGATTGATAAGCTTTAAAGTTCTTTCAAAACAATCAGAAAATTTAATATGTAAAGTTGTACATGGTGGTAAAGTTGGCTCAAAAAGACATGTCAATCTACCTGGAGTAAGGTTAGATGTGCCATCAATAACCTCAAAAGACATAACAGATATTAATTTCGGAATTAAAAATAATGTGAATTTTATTGCTGCTTCGTTTGTAAGAAATAAAAAAGATTTAGAAGTCCTCGACGAAATGCTTTCTAAAAAAAAATCAACATCTAAGATAATTGCAAAAATTGAAAATCAAGAAGGCCTAGATAACATTGATGAGATCTGTGAATTAGCATGGGGAATAATGGTTGCAAGAGGTGACCTAGGTATTGAGACAAGCTTAACTGATTTACCTAATATTCAACGAAAGATAATGTTTTCATGTGCAAAATGGGGTAAAAGATCAATTGTAGCCACTCATCTTCTCGAATCAATGATTAACAACCCAACACCAACTCGAGCGGAAGTAACTGACGTTGCTAATGCAGTATATGAAGGAGCTGATGCTTTAATGCTTTCTGGAGAAACCAGTATAGGCAAGCATCCAGTAGAGTGTGTAAAATTTTTAAAATCAATTTCTAAGAAAACTGAAAAGTTCAAAACCCTTGGTTATGAAAAAGAATTAATTACTAATTCAGACTGGGAGTCAATTGCAGTCGCTGCAAAAAATTTAAGTGAATCAATTAGAGCTGATGGAATAATCGCAGTCACAAGAACAGGTGATACAGCAAATTTTATCTCAAATGCCAAACCTAAAGATATTCCAATATTTACATTTACTAATAATCTTAATACTTTAAAACAGCTTTCATTAATCGGTTCTTCAATACCTTTTTATGTAAAAAGGCTAAACAATCATGACAAAACATTAGATCATATTAAAAAAACATTGAAGATTTATTATAAAAAAAGGAAGTCGTTAAAGTTTGTAATGGTTTCAGGAATATTTTCTGAAAAACATTCTGAGGCAATTCAAATTATTAACTTTTAGGTCGCTTCTAATTAGTTTTAATTGTTACAATATATATAAATTTTAAATAAATAGGGAATAATGTTTGTCGCTTTAGATTGGATAATCGTAGGTATTTATTGTGTTGGGATAATTTCTTTAGCTACATACATATCAAGAAAAAAATCAGGCACTGAAAGAAGTGCCGAAGATTATTTTCTTGCAGGTAGATCATTGCCATGGTGGGCCATAGGCGCCTCATTAATCGCTGCTAATATTTCAGCTGAACAAATTATCGGAATGTCTGGACAAGGTTTTGTTGTTGGTATGGCTATAGCTGTATGGGAATTAACTGCTGCTATTGCGTTGATTGTAATGGCAAAGTTCTTTTTACCTTTGTTTTTAGAAAAGAAAATATATACGATGCCTCAATTTTTAGAACAAAGGTTTGATAAAAGAGTTAGTTTAGTTCTTTCATTTTTTTGGTTAATTGTATATATATTTATTAACTTAACATCCGTTCTCTGGCTAGGATCTTTAGCAATTAATGCGCTCACCGGATTAGATCTTTTTTATGGCTTGATAATATTGGCTTTCTTTTCTCTAGCATATTCTTTATCTGGAGGATTGAAGGCTGTTGCAATGACAGATGTTGTTCAGGTCGTTCTTTTAATTTTTGGAGGATTAGCAGTCTCATTTATTGCTTTGAATATAATCTCAGAATCTTCAGGAGTTTTTGAAGGATTAAGGATTGTTATGAATGAAATGCCAGAAAAGTTCGATATGGTCTTATCAAAAGATAATCCTTCATATAAAGATTTGCCAGGTATATGGATATTACTTGGATTAGGGGTTTGGATCGGTCATTTTTTCTACTGGGGCTTTAATCAATATATTACTCAAAGAGCACTTGGTGCAAAAAATATAAAAGAAGCTCAAAAGGGAGTGATGTTTGCTGCATATCTGAAATTACTTATGCCAATAGTAATTGTGCTTCCGGGAATATGTGCCGCTATTCTTTTTCCTGTTCTTGAAAAATCTGATCAAGCTTATCCTACAATGATGTCTTTATTGCCTAGTGGTCTATTAGGTTTAACTTTTGCAGCTTTAATAGCAGCTATTGTCTCTTCATTGGCATCTATGAGCAATAGCATAAGTACAATATTTACAATGGATATATATAGATATATAAAGGTAAACGAAGTATCTCAATTTAATTTAATAAAAGTAGGAAGAATAACTGTTGTTGTTTCACTCATTATTGCAGCTTTAATTGCAAAACCGCTTCTCGGTAGTTTTGAATCAATTTTTCAATATATACAAAATTTCACTGGTTATTTCTCTCCAGGAATTGTGGTGATTTTTTTAGTTGCTTTATTTTGGAAAAAAGCAACTTCACTATCAGTTTTGATAGCGGCATTGATTTCTCTATTTGGGTCAATACTAATAAGTATCCAATTTCCTGAATTGCCATTTATACATAGGATGACAATTGTATTTGCGTTGTCTGCAGTAGGTTGTTGGTTAACTTCCTTCTTGCAAGGTTATAAGAATCAAGAAAAAGCAATAAATTTGAATAATATTAATTTTTCTACCTCAAGAGCTTTTAATATCAATACTTTGATTGTAGTTGTAGTTCTTGTAATTATATACACAACATTTGCATAAATTTATGAAAAAGCTATTTGTTTTAATTATATTTAGTTCTTATATATCTGCTCAAGTCGATTGGTCAAATCCAAATGCTTGCAAACTACCAAATCAATCCGAGCTAACAAATAGAATATTAAATAATATGACTTTAGAACAAAAAGTTGGACACGTAATTATGCCTGAAATTAATAGTGTTACACCTGAGGAAGTTAAAAAATATCAATTTGGGACCATTCTAAATGGTGGAGGAGGTTTTCCAAATCAAAATAAAAATAGTTCTGTTCAAGACTGGAAAAATCTTAGTAAAAGTTATTATGAATCATCTCCGGTCATAGATGGAGTAAGGGTTCCTATTTTATGGGGAACTGATGCGGTCCACGGACATAACAATGTAATTGGAGCAACAATTTTTCCTCATAACATAGGACTTGGAGCTACTAGAAATGAACTTTTAGTGAGAAAAATAGGAAATGCTGTTGCTAAAGAAGTAGCATCTACTGGGATTATTTGGACATTTGCACCCACCGTGGCTGTTCCAAAAAATGATTTATGGGGTCGAACTTACGAGGGCTTCTCTGAAAATACTGATTTAGTATCAAGTTTAGGTAAAAGTTTTATTATTGGTTTACAAGGAGAAAGCGAATCATTTTTAGACGAAGATCATATCCTAGCAACTGTAAAACACTTTGTTGGTGATGGTGGAACAAGTAATGGTATTGATCAGGGTAATACCATCATTGATGAGTTTTTACTAAAAGAGGTTCATGCAAAACCCTATTATGATGCTATTAATGAATGTGCACTTTCAATAATGGCCAGTTTTAATTCATGGAACGGCAAAAAAATGCATGGAAATAAATATTTATTGACTGATGTTTTAAAATTGCAAATGGGCTTTAATGGATTTATAGTTGGAGACTGGAATGGTCATGGTCAAATACCAGGTTGTGAGGATACTAATTGTCCAGATGCCTTAATCTCTGGAGTAGACATCTTTATGGTTCCTACAGAGTGGGAGTCATTATATTGGAATACTCTCGATCAAGTTGAGAATGAAATTATTCCAATTGAAAGATTAAATGATGCTGTTCAAAGAATTTTAATAGTAAAGGAACATCTAGGTTTATTAGATAAAAGAGTACCTCACAATTATGATAAAAATTATTTGGGAAGTAAATCTCACAGAGCGCTTGCTAGACAGGCTGTTCGTGAATCAATTGTTCTATTAAAAAATAGTGATAAGAATCTTCCAATGAATCCAAATAAAAAATACCTCATTGTTGGTGACATGTCGCAGCACATTGAAAATCAAATGGGAGGCTGGACAATTACATGGCAAGGCAAATCATGGGAAGGAACTAATATTTCAAATGAAGATTTTCCAAATACCAAAAGTATCTATCAATCCTTATCAGATTTCATTATACAAAACGGTGGAACTGTAGAATATTCTGAAGATGGTTTATATAAAAATAAACCAGACACTGTAATTTTTGTTTATGGTGAAACTCCTTATGCAGAAGGCGAGGGTGATATTACTAATCTTAATTTTTCGATAAATAATAGTAATTTATTAAGAAAAATGAAGATGTTTAAGAAAAACCAAATACCAGTAGTATCTTTATTTATATCAGGCAGACCTTTAATTGTTGACAGTGAAATCAAATATTCAGACTCTTTTGTATCTATATGGCTGCCAGGAACTGCAGTTGAAGGCATTAATGATGTAATTTTTAGTAATATTGATGGCTCAATAAATTATGACTTTAATGGAAAGCTTTCATTTTCGTGGCCAAGCGAAACATCAAAAAATTCACTTAATAAGAAGGATAAATATTACAATCCATTATATGAGTATGGTTATGGATTAACCTATAAGAAACTAAATGAATAATGCTCTGCTTGTAGATCTTGGTGGGACAAACATGCGTTATGCCATTGTAAAGGATGTTGATGAAGACCTTTCTGAAATAAATAAATTACCTTTTAATCAAGATAATTTCGATAGTTTTATTGAAAAAATAATAGACAATCAAAAAATTAATATTTTGATTATTTCAATCGCAGGCCCAAAAATAGACAACTCAATCTCTATGACCAATAGAGATTTTTCATTTGATGCTGATGCAATAAAAAAAAAGTTCAAACTTGACGATTGTATTTTACTCAATGATTGGGTAGCAATAGCTTATAGCTATCCTTATATTTCAAACAGCATAAATTTTATAAAGGAAGGCACTAAATTTAATAACATAAAATTATTTATTGGACCTGGCACTGGACTTGGAGCATCATTATTAATTGATAATAATATTGTTCTTTCAACAGAAGTTGGTAATACAACAAACTCAAGTTTGTCGCTCCAAAAAAATTATAATGTTAATTTAGAGGATCATATCACCCTCGAAAGTCTTGTTTCAGGTTCTGCAATTTCTTCGATTTATAAATCACTAGTGAACAAAGATATATCTTCTGAAGAAATATATGAAAAATTTGTTAAAAAAGAAAAGATCGCAACTGAAGTTATTAATGGATTTTTAAAATCATTAGCAGAGACTTTGTCAGATTTAGCTTTAACTTTTTTACCCGGGGATGGAATTCTTTTGGCTGGAAGTTTAATGCGAAGAATATTTTATGACATTAATATAGAAGAATTTAATGATACATTTTTAAAAACTAATAGTAATACTCATCAAGAAATACTAGAAAAAATCTCTATTGGAGTAATAACAAAAGAAAGAACTCCTCTTTATGGTAATTTTCATTTGTTTAAGACTAAATATTAATAAACACTAATTAATAGACATTATGAAATTAGCTATTGATAAAGATATTCCATATATATCAACATTTACAAAAGATCTATGTAAAAAATATGATTGGGAAATATTTTTTTTTAAAGACTCAGATCTATCAAATGATCTGTTAAAAGACTGCGAGGCAATCTTTATAAGGTCAACCACATATATTGATAGCGATTTGATAGAAAATACGCCAATAAAATATATAGGATCTGCAACTTCTGGGTTTGATCACATTGATAATAATTATCTTAATTGGAATTCTATTGATAGGAAGTGTTTCATAGCAAAAGGCTGTAATTCTTTTGCTGTTGTAAATTATGTATTAGCTTGCTTGGGATTTTTAATCAAATTAAAAAATTTTTCTTCAGCAGATAGTGTGGGAATTATAGGATATGGAAATATAGGCTCTCTTTTAAGTAAAACTCTTGATATCTTAAGTATCAAGAACTTTTGTTACGATCCTTATAAAAGTAAATACAATCATAAAAAAAATTTGAAAGATATTTTAAATTGTAAAGTGGTTTCTGTTCATGCTTCATATTCAAAAGAAGGTATCCATCCATCTTATAAATTAATTAATAAATCATCTATTCAGGATTGTCGCTTAAATTATCTTATAAATACTTCCAGAGGAGAGATTGTTGACGAAGATTATGTTTTAAATAATCAATCAATTGATTATATTGGAGACGTTTGGACAAATGAACCAAACTGTTCGAAGAGAAATATTAAAAAAGCTCTATTAGCTACACCTCATATTGCAGGATATTCAAATCAAGCAAAAATTAAAGCAACACAATTGCTAATAGAGAGCTTTTGTGATTTTTTTGACATCGATTTAAATGCTAACCAAATAAGAAATACTGACAAATTATTTTATGATTTTTCAAATAGTCACAATTTTATAGACAACTTTCCATATAAGTTTTTTCAGCAATTATTTGATATTGAGCAATGTTCAAAAAAATTTAAAGATCAGTTACTAAGAAAAGACTATAAATTCTCTGATATAAGAAAATCTTTTAAGTATATAGATGATTTTTCTATATATAATTTTGAAGACATAAAAATAAATAACAATTCATAAATATTAAACTTTGTGTATAATTTGTCAAAATTATGGCTGATAAAAAACAAACTAAAGTTTACTTAATACCAGAAAGTGAATCTCGTGATAGTCACACCTATCATTACACTGCAATTAAGACTAGAAAGTTTACTCTTGAAAACAAGAAAATGAGACTTAAGAAATTTAATCCTGTAAAAAGAGTTCATGAATGGTTTGTTGAAGCAAAATTGCCCCCACATAACTAATCTTTAGTAAGTCTTATTACGGTAGATGAAATATCATCCCTGAAGACATTTTCATCAATACCAGTGCATCGATCCACAATAATTTCAGGCACTTTTAGGTCATCAAGTGATATAAACTTTTTTTGAACCTTTCTACCAAATACCAGAAAATTTATATTATGATCATTGAATCTTTGAATGTGTTCCATCATGTTTTCATAACTGTCGTAGAATTTTTCATCAAAAACCCTCATCAGGGTATCGGCACCAATGATAAAAACGGAATTTGGAAACATTTTAGCTTTCTCGCTAAATCTTCCTGCTGAGGTGAGCATCCAACTTTCCTCATTTTTAAATTGCTCTATGGTCCTTTTAATTTCGTAAAATGTTAAAGGTGGTTTGTCAGCATTTTTTGCACATATCTCAAATGTGGTGTGCATTCCTGTTTTCTTTTCTGCTAACTCCTTCATCTTTAAATGACCATCATGAAGTGGATTAAATGATCCTGGGAATATCAACTCTGGATTATTTTTATTATTTGAAATATAGCCAATTTTATTATTAAATAATTTCTTCCAAGACTTCTCAGCGTTAATTTGTTTTATCTTAATATTTTCGTCTATCTCTGGAAGATCGAATTCAAAATTACATGAACTTGCTAAAAGGCTAATTACACAATTGGTAATTAATTCTTCTTCCTTTTCACGCGTCCTTTTACCTTTTTCTAAAAGACATTCAAGATACTTAGTATAGTTATAACTCTGAACAACAATAAAAAATTTGTGTTCACCTTTTTTTTCATAAGTTGTTGCTAAGCTTGCCGTTATTGCGATACCCAAAAGATGCTTTGTTTTTGAAGCTGAATCAATTTGTTTTGATTTTTTAAAAGCATTTGCTGCCATACTTAAACAAGTATCAAGAGAGCAGTAGTGATCTGGCTTTTTACTTAAAAAATCATCCATCGATTCCTTAGAGTAAGGTATATAAGATTCTAAAATAGTATTACTCGCACCAGGCACCTTTAATAATGCTGAAATAGCATTAGTGCCACCACCACTAGAAACTATCGTAAGCTTAAATGGAGACGAATGAATTTTATTAATAATGTCTACAGATTTTTTCAATTAGTTAAACCTAAATACAAATATTTTAACCTATTAT
>MDTB01096855.1_pt1 | contig 24560 bp, 17 predicted proteins | sample 811161 | NCBI WGS metagenome assembly MDTB01 (sample SAMN05326650, study PRJNA326480) | marine metagenome | isolation source: seawater | place: Mediterranean Sea | collected 2009
ACGGTACTTAACCTCAGAGTCGGGGCGCCCCATTGTGCAAGAGCGCGTTGGCCCAGCTGCAATAGTCGAAGGGCTTCCCTACGGTCAGTCTTTAGAAATAAACGATGTTCGTGTATCTTTCCATCCTGCAGGCCATGTGCTTGGATCCAGTCAAATCCGCATCGAATATAATGGCTTTGTTTGTGTTCATGCAGGCGATTATAAAACAGAAGCGGATGCTTCTTGCCAGACCTTTGAGCTTGTCCCTTGCCATCAGTTTATCACCGAGTCGACTTTTGCTTTGCCCGTTTATCGTTGGGATGCCTCCGCATCAATTTTTTCTGATATTAACTCATGGTGGAAGGAGAATCAAGCACAGGGGATTACCAGCGTGCTCTATGCCTATGCACTCGGTAAAGCTCAGCGGGTTTTAGCGGGGGTGGATGCCTCCATCGGACCTATTGGGGTTCATGCTTCAGTTGAGCGATTCAATCGTCACTATCGTAATCAAGCGTACCCCATTCCCGATACGCTTCAGGCGAGCCGAAATACGGCGGAGCACTTTAAAGAGGGCGGTTTGATTATCGCCCCTGCTTCAACTCAGGACTCGCCTTGGCTAAAACAGTTTAAGCCGTTTTCCCAAGCCTTTGCATCGGGTTGGATGGCAGTACGGGGTCATCGCAGAAGACGCGCATTAGACCGAGGATTTGTCCTTTCTGACCACGTCGATTGGAATGGGATTACCCAGACGATAGCCGCCACAGGAGCCGAAGATATCGGAGTGTGTCATGGCTATTCCGATGCTTTAGTGCGTTGGTTGAATGAGCGTGGGCTCAATGCAACTGACTTATCAACTCGATGAAAGCTCGTCTATGCAGGATTTTACAGACTTATTTTTCGCTCTTGATCGCACTCAGAAAACTTCGGAGAAATGCAGCCATTTATCGGAGTATTTTTCCCGTGCCTCGCATGCGGATTCGGCTTGGGCACTGTACTTTTTAATGGGTCAGCGATTGAAGGGCACGGTTAGGACAGCCGATCTTAAGCGTTGGGCCTGGCAGATCAGTGAATTACCTGAGTGGCTCTTTGCCGAATGCTATGATCATGTGGGTGATTTAGCAGAAACGCTTGCACTCGTTCTTTTTTCTAAAGGAGGGGATGGAAATGTATCGGGAGCGTATCAGGAAAATAAAACCTTCTTAAAGTCATTGAGTCAGTTAATTGAGGAAGATTTACTCAGTCTTAAAGGGATGGATGCGGAGGCGCAGAGAGTCGTAGTCGAAGGGCTCTGGTCGGCATTGGATAAGTCCAATGTCTTAGTCCTCAACAAGTTGCTCACTGGTGGATTTCGCGTTGGGGTGAGCAAAAGCCTCGTCGTTAAAGCCTTAGCTCAAATTGCCGGAGTAGAACCAGCAGTGATGGCGCATAAGTTGATGGGGCAATGGCAGCCCACCGAAGAAAATTTTCGTTCTTTATTTGCGGCCGAAGATGGAGCTCAAGCCAAGCTTAAACCGTATCCTTTTTGTCTAGCCTATCCCTTAGAGTTTAGCGAAGATGAATCTCTGGAGCTGTTGCTTGGCTCATCGCAAGACTGGCAGATTGAGCCAAAGTGGGATGGGATTCGGGCTCAAATTGTTTATCGAGAGGGGCGTTGTTTGATTTGGTCTCGAGGGGAACAATTGTTAAATGAACAGGTGCCAGAAATAGAGCGGGCAGTAACTGCTTTAAACACATCCTTTATCTTAGATGGAGAATTGTTGGTTTGGGATTTTGAACGCGAACGGGTTCGTTCTTTTTCGGACTTGCAAAAGCGCCTTGGGCGAAAAAAAGTCAGCGATCGTTTGGAGAAGGACTTGCCTATTATTTTTATGGTCTATGACCTGCTCGAATGGGAGGGGGTGCAATACACACTTCGTTCAACCGAGGAGCGGCGAGCACAGTTGTCTAACTGTATCGCTGAAATTGATTCTCAGCAGTTGCGATTATCGCCAGTGTTGGATTCAAAATTGACTTGGGAGTCGGTGGCAAGGGAGCGCGCTCGTTCAAGGGAACGAGGAGTTGAAGGACTCATGCTTAAAGCAAAAGCTGCTGAGTACGCTGTGGGTCGCAAAAAGGGGCTTTGGTGGAAATGGAAAGTCGAACCCTATCGAGTCGATGCAGTTCTCGTTTATGCACAACAAGGGCACGGTCGTCGAGCTGGAATCTATTCAGACTACACCTTTTCTATTTGGAAAGCAGGTCAACTCGTTCCCTTTTGCAAAGCCTATTCGGGATTGGATGACGCTACAATGAAGCGCGTCGATCAATGGATTCGTGCCCATACCGTGGCTAAGCACGGGCCGGTCAGAGTCGTTGATCCAAAGTTGGTTTTTGAAATTGCCTTTGAGGGCATTCAAGAATCTAAACGACACAAGTCGGGCATTGCCGTACGATTTCCACGGATGGCACGCTGGCGTGAAGATAAGCCCGCAGATGAGGCGGACAGCTTAGAAAGCGTAAGAGCACTCCTTAAAGTGTAGAGAGCTCACCGATCACCTAGTAAAGGCGTGTATCATTCCCGCTCTAGCTAATTATGAATGGTTTGAATTCGGTGACTTGAGCAGAATGTCTTTCGCAGAAAGTCCTTGCTTGATCATGGGCAAGACATGTTCAGTGTAAGGAACGATCACTTCGAGCACATAGGGACCCTCGTGAGCGATCATTTCCTGAATGGCCGCTTTGAGTTCTTCTCGCTTGGAAACTCGGCGAGCTTTAACACCAAAGCCTTCACTAATTTTAACAAAATCGGGATAGAGTGCTTCGAGGTTATCCGGTCCGCCGATATTATCCTTATCGCACAAAATTGTTTGTCCGCGAACACTTTCGTAGAGTAAGTCCTCCCACTGAACGACCATGCCTAAGTGTTGGTTGTTCATGATGATGGTCTTGGCATTGATTTTTTCAATATGGGCGGTGGCGAGTTCTTGAATATTCATCAAGAAGCACCCATCGCCGTCAATGTTGACCACTAATTTGTCGGGAAAGGCAACTTTTGCTCCGATTGCGGCAGGCAAGCCAAAGCCCATCGTGCCCAATCCAAGTGAACTGATGTAGGTTCTTGGTTCTCTAAACTTAAAGAATTGAGCCGCCCACATTTGGTGCTGTCCCACACCTGTGGTGATGATGGCATCGCCTTGTGTCTCTTGATAGAGGGTCTCAATTGCTTCTTGTTGAGTGATGTGCTCAGAGGCTTCGTAGCTAAAAGGGTGTTCGTCTTTCCACTGTTGAATAGTGGTGTTCCATTCACTGATATCTGGTTTAGTACAACGCTGTTTTTTCCAGAGTTCAATCAATCGCTTTAATGCGTATTTGATATCGGAGTGGATTGGATAATCAACGAGCTTGTTCTTATTGTGCTCGGATAAATCAATGTCGATGTGGGCAATGACTGCCTCAGTGGCAAATTTATCAATCTTCCCTGTAATGCGATCATCAAAGCGCGCTCCGAGGCAGAGGAGCAGGTCACAGTCGCAGACCGCCCAGTTACCGGCGACAGTTCCGTGCATTCCGAACCAATAGAGTGATTGCGGGTCTTCTGAATCATAAGCACCCAGCCCCATTAAGGTCGAGGCCACGGGCAGTCCAGTTAGCTGAGCAAATTCACGCAGCTCTTGATGGGCTTCTGCAGAAATAATACCTCCACCTGTATACAGAACAGGTTTTTTTGCCTCAGCGATTAGATCAATCACCTTGAGTAAGTCAGCGTCTGTTGCCTCGGGAAGGGTAGCCTTCGGTTGATACCCAGGGATATCGATGCTCTCAGGAAACTCGGGTTCGAAGAGGGCTTGCTGAACATCTTTAGGGATGTCGATGACAACGGGTCCAGGACGGCCCGTGCTGGCAATATGAAAGGCTTCCTTAACAATTTTGGGCAGTTCTTCTTTGTTGAGAACAAGGTAGCTGTGCTTGACGATGGGTAAAGTCATTCCGTAGAAGTCAGTTTCTTGGAAGGCCGCCTTGCCAATAAATTGTTGATAGACTTGTCCAGTGATGGCGATTAACGGAATACTATCCATGAAAGCATCGGCAATGCAGGTGACGAGGTTTGTGGCACCTGGCCCGCTAGTGGCCATACACACACTTGGCTTTCCTGTTGCTCGCGCATAGCCATGAGCCATAAATCCGCCTCCTTGCTCAAAACGGGGCAGAATCGTCCGAATCTTTGAACTTTTCGTCAAGGCTTGGTGCAATTCCATAGATGCCCCACCAGGGTAGGCAAAGACCACATCCACACCTTCTCGTTCGAGAGCGGCGATTAAAACATCGGCACCCTTCATTGTCTGACCTTTGGAGTCCTGCTTAGAGTTTTGCGATTTGTTTGCGTGTTTCATAATGATCTATGTGTTTTTATAGCTGTTCAATTGTCTATAATCTGAAGAAAAGCTTACAAGTTAGAAATGATAACCGCTCTGAATTCAAGTCTTAAATGAGCGACGGGCTATGCGGGTTAGCTGAGATGAAGCCTCAAAAGTATACCGATCGATGTTTTTGATTCGGGGTTCATTTAGGTTGCCTTATTTCAAATCTTTGCCCTCTATGAGATCTATGATTAAGGTTCTCTTTTTAGGTGATATTGTGGGAAGACCAGGGCGCGAGTTTGTCTGTGAGACCATTCAGTCACTGAAGTCCGATCTTTCAGTGCACGCAGTGATCGCAAATGGGGAAAATGCGGCGGGCGGTGCCGGGATTACTGGAGCTATTGCCAAAGAATTATTTGCCGCAGGTGTCGATGTGATCACGCTCGGGGATCATGTTTGGGATCAAAAAGGCTTTGAAACAGAAATTGATCAATTTGAAGGACTCTGTCGACCAGCCAACTTGCCCGAAAATAATCCGGGACGCAGATATGTGACGCTTTCTGTTCAGGGAAAGAAACTGGGCATTTTTACTGTACTGGGTCGTAATTACATCAATTTAAAAGCGGCCGCCTGTCCTTTTATCACTGCAGATGAACTGACGGAACAATTAAAGGCGGACTGTGATGCGATTCTAGTCGAAGCCCATATGGAGGCGACTTCAGAAAAAATTGCATTGGGCTGGCATCTCGATGGACGGGTCGCCGCGGTTCTGGGTACGCACACCCATGTACCGACTGCTGATGGTCGTATACTGCCGAGCGGAACTGCCTACATCAGTGATCTGGGGATGTCCGGACCGTATCATTCAGTACTTGGTCGTTCGGTCGAGCCAGTGATCGATTCCTTTTTAGATGGTCTGAAGCGACGTTTTCCCGTTGCCGATGCAGATATACGATTGAGTGGTTGTTTGATTGGTATCGATGAAAAGCGTGGGATTGCAGAAAGCTTTCAGCGCTTCGAATTGAAAAAGCCAGCAGCATCTTCACAATAAAGTCTTATCGATCTTTCCAAGGCTGTTTTCCTAATTTTGTTTTCCTAATCAGTTCTTCTCATGGTTCAGAGTTCCTTCAGGGCTCGGCAGAGTCCTTCAATTGCTCGATCAATGCTAGTGTTTTTGTGAGCGGTGGAAATGAAGCAGGTTTCGTAGGCAGATGGGGGTAGGTAAACTCCACCTTTGAGGGCACTCTGGAAGAAGCGTGCAAATAATTCGGTGTTACTAGCCGTAGCCTCTCGGTAATTATGGACGACATTTTCGTTAAAAAATAAGGCGAACATTGAACCCACTTGCGGTACTTGTAAGGGAATTCCTTTAGCTTGGGCCGTCTCGGTTAAGGCGGATCGGATCTGCTGACCAAGTTTTTCTAAAAGGGGATAGGGGTTATCATCCTTTAATTTTTTTACTGAGGCGATGCCGGCAGCGAGTGCGAGTGGGTTGCCACTCAGCGTACCCGCTTGGTAGACAGGACCATCGGGAGCGAGATAATCCATGATTTCTGCTTTTCCGCCGAAGGCACCTACGGGCAATCCACCGCCGATGATTTTGCCCATAGCGGTGAGGTCGGGTAGGATAGCTTCTTTTTCTTGAACCCCGCCCAGAGCGATACGAAAGCCAGTCATCACTTCATCAAAGATAAGTAAGCTTTTGTGTTTCTCTGTCAGTCTTCGCAAATCAGCTAAGAAATTCGTTCGGGGTAGAATCAGTCCGCAGTTTGCCGGATAGGGCTCAACGATGACACAGGCAATAGTGTCTTTGTGTTTTTGAAAAGCGGACTGAAGAGCTTCGATGTCATTGTATTCGATAACGATGGTTTCATTAGCAAAGGCTTCGGGGATGCCCGCACTATTTGGCTGACCGAGGGTTAGGGCTCCAGATCCCGCTTGAACGAGTAAAGAATCGACATGACCGTGGTAGCAACCAGCAAACTTAATTACTTTAGTACGCTGAGTATAACCCCGTGCCAAGCGAATAGCAGACATAGTGGCTTCCGTTCCGCTATTGCACATGCGTACTTTTTCTACCGAGGGTACTACTGCTTGGATCAATTCTGCCATAGTAACTTCGTAGGGATTGGGCGTGCCAAAACTCGTACCCTTTTCGAGGGCACTGGCAATGGCCGCTTTAATTTCAGGGTGATTGTGTCCATGAATGGCAGGACCCCAGGTACAGACAAAGTCAATCAATTCCGTTCCCTCGGTCGTGTACAAATGAGCGCCTTCGGCTCGTTCAGTGAAAAAGGGAGTGCCGCCGACGGATCGGAAGGCGCGAACGGGTGAATTGACTCCGCCCGGTATGCTGCGTTGTGCTCGTTGAAAAAGAGGGTTAGAAGTATTCATAGGAGTCCGTATTAGTTGTGCTTCCGACTTAATTGCTGTATTTTTGAACAATCGGCATCCGTCGACCGATACCAAAGGCAAGGGGGGAAATTTTTAATCCAGGGGCGGCTTGTTTGCGTTTGTATTCATTTCGATCCACCTTTTGCACAATGCTATTTACGGTCTCGGCATCAAAACCCTGAGCAACGATCTCGGATCGGGAGAGCCCAAGTTCAACATACTGGTGAAGAATCGCATCTAAGCAAGGGTATGGGGGCAAGGAATCCTCGTCTTTTTGGTCGGGACTCAATTCTGCTGAAGGTGGTTTTTCTAGGGTATTGCTCGGGATTATTTCACTTTGGCGATTGATATACTCGGCCAGTGCATAGACTTGCATTTTGGGTACATCGGAGATTGCGGCTAAGCCCCCGCACATATCTCCGTACAAGGTGCAATAACCAACGGCAATTTCACTTTTATTGCCCGTGGTCAAAAGAAGTCGATTCAATTTGTTCGACAGGGCCATTAGTTGAATACCCCGCAAGCGTGCTTGGATGTTTTCTTCGGTAACATCGCGCGCTCGCCCTTGAAAAATCTGAGCTAAGCTCGCTTCCATACTGGAGACGGATTCGGTGATGGGGAGGATTTCAAAGTCAATACCTAAGTTCTGAGCCAATGCTTCTGCATCGGTGACACTGTGTTCGCTTGAAATGGCCGAGGGCATAGCCACTCCTAGAATATTTTCAGCACCGAGGGCTTCCGTAGCTAGAGCGGCGACCACCGCAGAGTCGATGCCTCCGCTTAAACCGACCAGACCTTTTTTAAAGCCCGACTTATGCGCGTAATCTTTTAGACCGAGAACGAGGGCGTCATGCATATTTTTTATGGCTGACCCCGATTGTTCAGGAATGGCCTTCGGTCGATTGAGATCGATACACTGCAGGGCTGATTCAAACTTAGGGAGTTGGACGAGCAGTCCTATTTTGGGATCAATGACAAAACTATCCCCATCAAAAATCAGTTCATCGTTTCCTCCTACTGCATTGCAATAGAGCACGGGACAGCCCAATTGCTGACTGATCTTTTTAGTTAAATTTTGTCGGGATTCCTCCTTATTTAGATGCCAAGGACTGGCCGAAAGGTTAATGAGTAAGTCGAGTGAGGCCTCTGAGAGTTCATCGATTGGGCTTACCGGGTAGCGTCGTCGATTAAAGCAATCGACTTCCTGCCAAATATCTTCGCAGATTGTGATGCCAATCTGTTGACCTTCCCACTGAATAATCAAGGGGTGTGCGGCCGGTTCAAAATAACGTTCTTCGTCAAAAACATCATAGTTTGGGAGTAGTGATTTTCGGGCATAGTTGAGCACCGTACCCCCTTCACACCAAGCAGCGGCGTTGTAGAGGGGGCGTCCGCTCGAAGCAGAGGGAGCCATTTCTATCGTTCCGATGAGGGCAGGTACGGCGGTGATTTTTTCGGCCACTCGTTCGAGGGTCGCTTGAACATCAGATGCGAACCTTGATTTGAGAAGTAAATCGCGCGGGGGGTATCCACAGAGGGCGAGCTCAGGAAAAACAACTAGCTCGGCTCCACGCTTGAGCAGAGTATCGTAGGCTTCGAGAATAATGTGTGCATTCCCTTCGAGATCCCCTACGGTCGTATTTATTTGCGCTAAGCCTATTTTCATTTTCGCACCTATTATTACACAGTATCCTAGGCTTGCAAATCAAGTCTTTCATTCATTTAAAAAGAAAATACGCTCTGCTTTTGATCCTATGCAACCTAAACAATTGATTCTCGCCTCCGCCTCTCCCAGACGAAAATTATTGCTTTCTCAAATGGGACTTAAGTTTTCTGTGCAGGTTTCTTCTGTTCAAGAGAATGATAGCCCTGATTTAAATCCAATAGACTTAGTTACTAACAACGCCCAGATAAAAGCTGAGTCTATCGCCAAAGAATTTCCTCATGCCTTGGTATTAGGTTCGGATACCACGGTCTCTTTGGGGGGGAAGATTTTTGCAAAGCCAAAAGATCGATCCGAAGCGGCGGCAATGTTGATGGAATTATCTGGTCACTGGCATGATGTCTATACGGCGATAGCCTTGGACTGGAGAGCGGGCGAGTTTAAAAGTGTTTGCTACGCAATGAGCCAAGTGAAATTTAAGGAGCTCAGTCCTGAGGTGATTGAATCCTACCATCAAGAGGTTAATCCTTTAGATAAAGCAGGTGCCTATGGAATACAGGAAGCTTCCGAACAGATCATTCAAGGGTTCCGTGGATCGAAAGATACGATTATGGGATTGCCCACTGAGCTACTCGCACTACAATTGGAAAAGTATGGATTCAGGGCATTCTACCAATAGCTCAATTAGAGATTTGAATCGGTATCCCACTAAAATTTATCCCTTCAGTGAGTCGGGAGCGATTCGCTTGCGTCGTTACGGCTTCGCTCTGCTTGCTGTATTGATACTACACTTAGCCGTTTTTTTTGGGTTTGGTAGTCTGCTTGATTCGACACGCATTTCATTAAACCATTTGTCGAATTTGAATAGTATTGAAGTCGAGCTCTTGCCCGAACGCTATGCGGAAGTAAACCCCGAGGCGGTTGCCAATCGACCCGATCACAGTGCATTTTACTCTTTCCAAGATCAACAGGCGGCAGACTTGTCTCCCGATAAAGACGGCAGTGCCCGACCTCAAGTGGATGGAAGCATTGAAGATTCAATAAAGATTGTTCCGGGCAGTCTAGCTGAGACGGATTTAACTCAGCCTCTGTCTCCAGGTATCTATATGCGATCAAAGGAAATAGCTGCACCCACTCAAGGAGCAAGCGCTCAAGGAGTGGATCAAATTCCGGTTGCTCCTGCAAGCCCGGCTATTTCAGGAGGTAGCCTTCACTCTTTTGATCGAGTGATAAGTGAAGACGGTGTGGACACAGTTCCGTCAAGTCGGATAAGTCCGCCAGAGCAATCAGTAGCCGAGACAGAGCTGATTCCTTTGACATTAGCCACTGCCGAAGCATTGAATGGAACACTAGAAGATAATCAAGAATTAGACAGCCAATCGACACCGATTCGACCCATTCCCAAGAAGCGGCCGAAGCTGAGTTCGGAGCTTACGATCGGTCCGATTGCTCAGACCAGAGCGAGTGCAAATCAGTTGGGTGTGATTGCAATGGATGCCGCTCTCAGTGAGTTTGGTGAGTATGAAAAACAGTTTTACTCGGCTGTACAGAATGGTTGGTATAATGAAATTGACTTCCACCAACCGATGGAATCGAACAGCAGAGTCATTGTATCCTTTGTTTTGAAATCAAATGGGACAATCGATGCAGTGACCGTCTTGTCGAGTACGGCGGGTGCTATGGCCACGCGTATTTGTGAGAGTGCTATTGTTCGGCGTTCGCCGTTTCGAGCGTGGACTCGGGACATGGTTGAGGTCTATGGTCAATCGAGAGAATTAACCCTTCGTTTTTACTATCGTTAATGAGTGCTTTGCATCAATTGCCACTCCATCCTTCGGTTGAATGGATTCAGTCTAATCGACACGGTTTGATTGCTTTAAATAAAGGAGTTGGGGTGATGGCACACCCCAATCGTTTAAAAGATCGTCACGCTGCTTTGCTCGATGCAGACTACGATTTAGACTCTCAAAGCTACAGTTGGACCAATGCTCAGGGTCGAGAAGAAAAACTTTGGTTATTGCATCGCTTAGATTCCCCAACCTCTGGAGTCATTCTCTTAGCTAAACATGAAGCACTCGCTGATTCGGTTCGCCAAGTCTTTGCGGAAAAAGCGGTGAAGAAAGTGTACTACGCTATCGTTAAAGGCTGCCCTCAAGCCAAAGTAGGGCAGTGGAATCAAAAGTTAAAACAGAATCCCTATCAAGGTTCGCCCACTCGAGCCCGTTCCACTCGAGCCCATTCTCAAGCACCGGAATCATCACCAGCGGGACGCATGATTTCGGCAAAAACGCATTATCGCCTTGAGGGAACTCGAAGGAGCACGCCTACACTATCTCGGCTAAAACTTGAGCCGATTACTGGACGCACCCATCAACTGAGAGTGCATTGCAGTCTCAACCGATTGCCCATTGTTGGGGATCAGAGTTATGGAGATTTTAAGTTTAACCGTGCTTGTAAAAAGTCGCTCGGTGTGAATCGCCTCTGTTTACATGCTGAGCAAGTGGCATTCGACTATCCTTGGAAGGGCAAAATGCATAGCTTTTCAGCAAAAGCAGTATTGCCAGAAGTATTTAATGTATTATGCCCATAAGCTATGCCCAATAAGAGAAAAACAGTAGCAAAAAAGGGTCGAACCTCTTCTTTAGAGCCCCCGCACAATCAAGGTCGAAGGAAATTTTTGAAGCAAGCGGCTGGTATAAGTGCGCTGACGGCAGCAAGCCCCGCATTGCTCGGAGAATCGCCTGATTTGAGTCCAGTAAGACCGCACGGAGTGAAGAATTGTATCGTCCTCGTTGTAGATGGGATGGGGCGTGGTACGCTTTCGACAACGAATGAGTTCTCCTTAAACCAGACGGGACAAGAACTAAACTGGCTTAAATTACTCAAAGACAAAAATGTATCAAGTGCCTTACAAAATACGGCTTCTCAAAATTCAAGAGTTACTGATTCAGCTGCGGCTAGTTCTGCTTGGGCTTCGGGGCAGCGAATCCCCAACGGACGGATAAATGTTACAGCTGAAGGGAAGGAGCTAGAGCCTGTATTTAAGCGTGCTAAAGCCCACGGTAAGGCGATTGGATTGGTTTCAACAACGCGAATCACCCACGCAACGCCCGCTAGTTTTGTCGCCTCAGTTAAAGATCGCAATGACGAATTATCAATTGCTCAGCAATATTTGGATCAGGAAATTGATCTGCTGATGGGTGGGGGTTCTCGTTACTTTAATCAAGAGGATTCTCAATTGCTCAAAGCTTTTCAGGCTTCTGGCTACACTTGTGTCGATTCGGTCGATGCCCTTCTCGCCAATGAAAAGCGTACAAAATTACTCGGTTTATTTGCAGAGAGTCATCTGCCCTATGCCATTGACCGCAAGTACGCTAAACAGCATTTTCAAGTACCGAGTTTGTCCGCAATGTTTCGCATTGCTCTCAATAATTTATCTCAAAATGAAGCGGGCTTTTGCTTGCAAGTAGAAGCGGGTCGTGTTGATCATGCGGGCCATGCCAAGGATGTAGCTGCCATTGTAGAAGAGCAATTGGAATTCGATCAGTGCATCCCCATCGCTGTGGATTTTGTCGATCAAAATCCAGACACCTTGCTCATTATCACGACCGATCACGGAACGGGTGGTTGTCAATTTAACGGTTTTGGGGAAGCTTACGGCGGCTCAAACTTGACAATGCGTAGAATTTCAAAAATCCGAGCGTCCTTTGAATCGCTCGCCGAGTCAACGCTACGATTAAACAGAGCGGATAGAAATTTATTTCGTTCGCAGTTGGGGATTAATTTAAGTAGTGAGGATGCTTCGGTAATACAGTCTATGCTCGAAGGGGACTATCGCATTCAAGCATCGGGTTATCGCGATACATTGGCTGGAAGTGAATCAGGTTTTCAGCACGATTATCTTGCGGCAAATCTATCCTCTTATTTTGAATCGTATTTTTTCAAGCATACGGGAATCGGGTGGACGTCTAATGCCCACACGGCTGAGTTGGTCGATCTTATCGCCTATGGGGCAGAGTCTGAGTCTCTACCCAAGTATATCCAAAATTATGAATTATGTGCATTGATCAGAAATGCATTGAAAATTTAAGAATGATTTATGGAAAATGAGCGCACGCTTATAGTGGATGGCTACAATGTTATTTATGCATCGGATACACTGAAGCAATTCATGCCTAGAAATAAAGAACGGGCGAGGGCGGTACTTGCGGAGAGAATCAAAGCAATTCATTCTGCGGAATCGGTGCGAGTTATCGTTGTCTATGATAGTTCAAATGAGCGCATAGAAGTTGAGTACCCCTTTGGCGAAAATGGCGATAAGTCTTTTGAATTCGTATTCGCACCGCATTCGCTCACTGCGGATGGGGTGATTGAGCGCATCTTAGTGCGGATAAAGCACAAGGATCAGGCGACTGTGATCAGTAATGATAATTTGGTTCGCGAGGCGACTCGATCTAATGGAGCAGTAGCCTTACGTCCCAGCGATTTGTTTGCTTGGATAGAGTCCTCTGAAAAGCGCTTAATCGAACTACAAGGCAATCGTAACATGGGCAAGAATGCAGTCCTTGAGAATCGAATTGAGATTGACCTATTCTCTGATCCCGAGGGTGGAGTGAGTGATTAAATTACTGCTGAATTCGATTATTTAAAGACAGAGCGTGCATTTTCAAAGAGACGCATCCACGGACCTTTTTCGCCCGTGAAGTGTTCTTTCCCATAGCTCAATTGGACTGATCGGAAGCAGCGTTCAGGGTGAGGCATCAGGATTGTTACCCGACCATCGGGCGTGGTGAAACAGGTATTCCCGTTCTTTGATCCGTTTGGGTTGAGGGGGTAGTGTTCGGTGCCTTCTGCTTTGGAATTGATATAACGCATTGCGATCAACTGTCCTTCTTCGCAGTGACTGAGCGTACCGGTCTGACTGAAGTCAGCGCGACCTTCACCATGGGCAATGGGAATTGGCAGGAGGCTTCCGGCCATGCCTTGAAGGAGTAAACTCGGAGAAGAAAGAACTTCAACATTGGATAAGCGTGCCTCAAATTGTTCAGATTTATTGCGAGAAAAGTAAGGCCATGGATCCGCTCCAGGGATGATCGACTTTAATTGGGAAAGCATTTGACAGCCGTTGCACACCCCTAAAGACAGGGTTTGCGTATCGGCAAAGAAAGCGGTGAATTGATCTTTTAGGTCGGCATTAAAGAGAATGGATTTTGCCCATCCCGTCCCTGCACCGAGTACATCTCCGTAGGAGAAACCACCACAAGCAACTAAGGCTTGGAAATTGTTTAATTGCATGGCTCCTGATAATAAGTCGGTCATATGGACATCGACGGAATCAAAGCCCGCCTGATGAAATGCAAAGGCCATTTCATTTTGACCATTGATGCCTTGTTCTCGAAAAACTGCAATTTTGGGACGGATTCCGCTTTGCACAGTGGGCATCGCATCGGGATCGAAGCTCGGTTCAATAAGAAGCCCACCGTCGCTCTCATCGAGTAATAAATCATAGGCTTCTTGCGCACATTCTGAATTGTCTCTTCGACTTTGTAAGACGAAGCTCAATTCGGACCAAGTTCGATTCAAAGCGGTGACGGTATTTTCGTACAAGCATGCCCCTTGGCTTTCAATGCGAAGCTGGGGCGTAGCGTTTGTGCTTCCGATAGGGTGAACGAGGTGTTCGAGGCCGAAGTTTTTAAAATGGGCTTCTACTACGGCTCGACTCTCGGGAGCGACTTCAATCACCGCACCGAGTTCTTCATTGAAGAGCACTTCGATTGCTTTAGTTTTTGAATCCTCAGCGTGTAGTAAGTTAGATAGATCGATTTGACAACCAGTGCGACCAGCGATCGCCATCTCAGCTAAGGTGACGAATAATCCGCCATCGGAGCGATCGTGATAGGATAGAATTGTACCCGTTTCAATCAGTTTTTGCATGCAGGCAAAGAAGTCTTTGAATACTTCCGGCTTATCTAAATCTGGACCCGATTCGCCGACTTGTTGGTAGCACTGGGCGAGACAACTTGCACCCAATCGATTTTTCCCTTCTCCTAGATCGAAAAGAAAGAGGATACTATCCTTCGCTTTGAATTCAGGAGTCACCGTTTTGCGTACATCTTCGACGGTGGAGAATCCTGTGACGAGCAAGCTGAGTGGGGAGACTTGTTTCTGGGTATCCTTCTCTCCGACTTTCCAGGTCGTTCGCATAGACATAGAGTCCTTGCCGACGGGAATGCAAATGCCGAGGGCGGGGCAGAGTTCCATTCCCACCGCTTTAACCGTGTCGTATAAATTAGCATCTTCGCCTGCCTCTCCCGCAGCAACCATCCAATTAGCGGAGAGCTTGATGTTAGCGATTGAGCCGATGGCAGTGCCCGCCATATTAGTTAAGCACTCGCCGATCGCCATCCTTCCAGAGGCGGGTGCATCAAGTAGTGCTAATGGGGTGCGCTCGCCCATGGCCATCGCTTCACCCGTGTAGGATTCTAAGGTTGTCGTTGTTACTGCCATATCGGCAACTGGAGTTTGCCAAGCACCGACCATCTGATCGCGGCTGACCATGCCCGTGATACTGCGATCTGCAATGGTGATGAGAAAGGATTTATTGGCGACGGCGGGAAATTTCAGGACGCGGTCAATTGCTTCAGATAAAGTTATGTTCTCGAAATTAATTGATTCTTTGTGGGCGATTTTTCGACTACACTCGCGAACCATTTTTGGGGTTTTACCCAACAAGATAGCCATTTCAATATCGATGGGCTCATTGTTAAAATGGCTGTCGATTAACTTGAGTTGGGCATCATCGCTCGCCACTCCAACAAGGGCAAAGGGGCAACGCTCTCGTTGGCAGATTTGAGCAAAGCGATTTTCATCTTCCGGTAGTATGGCGAGGACATAGCGCTCCTGAGCCTCGTTGCACCAGATTTCCATTGGACTCATTGAAAAATCTTGATTGTGAATTTTTCTTAGATGGAAGTGACCGCCAGTGGCTTCCACCAATTCAGGTAAGCCATTGGATAAACCGCCCGCTCCAATATCGTGAATGGACAAAATTGGGTTTGCACTCCCGAGGGCGATACAGTGATCGATGACTTGCTGGCAGCGTCGTTGCATTTCTGGGTTATCCCGTTGCACGGAATCAAAATCGAGTGCTTCGGATTGTGAACCCGCTCCGATCGAGGAAGCGGCACCGCCGCCCAAGCCAATTTTCATAGCAGGCCCTCCGATTTGTAGGATTAGGGCTTGGGGAGGGATGTCTCTCTTGGCAACATGTTTGTCTTTTAGGTTGCCCATGCCACCGGCTGCCATGATTGGTTTATGGTAACCTCGCAATTGGTCGTCGTGAAGCATTTCAAAACTTCTGAAGAGTCCGCAGAGTTGCGGGCGTCCAAATTCGTTGCCAAAGGTGGCTCCGCCAATTGGTGCTTCGAGCATAATTTGAAGGGGAGTAGCCAAGCGCTTGGGGTGGGTCTGATCGCTCAGTTCCCAAACTTGTTCAAATCCGGGGATGTTTAAGTGGGATACCATGAAAGCGGAGAGACCTGCTTTGGATCGACCGCCAATTCCGGTCGCTCCTTCGTCACGAATTTCACCGCCGACTCCAGTTGCTGCTCCAGGAAAGGGAGAGATTGCCGTCGGGTGGTTGTGCGTTTCTACTTTGCACAGTAAATCCAAACGGGTCTGGGTTTTTTGATAGCTTTTAGAATCATCTTGCCGGACCTCCCACCACGCGCCGGGCTTTCCTAAGAGTACTCCTGAGTTGTCGGAGTAAGCGGTGCAAACACCTTCTGGATTTTGTTTATAGGTATTGCGAATCATCTGAAAGAGGGAGTGTGGACTCTGTTCTCCATCAACAATCCAATCAGCGTTGAAGATTTTATGTCGACAGTGTTCGGAGTTGACTTGGGAAAACATGACCAATTCGACATCAGTGGGATTGCGTTTTATGTCGGTGTAGGCTTTATAAAGGTACTCTATTTCCGCTGGACTCATGGCTAGACCCCATTCTCTATTTGCCTTTTCTAGTGCGGGTCGTCCCTCTTCAAGGAGTTTGAGCGTTTTGAAACTGCTGGGCTCCGGTCGGTCAAAGAAATCGCTGAGATCTGTATAAATCCCTTCGGTCATCGGGTCGTAAAGTTCTTTGGCTGCCGCTCCGAGTGCCTCGGCTTCGAGGCTTTGATTATTACCGTAACGAATTTGGTATTGGATGCCGCGTTCTACCCGCTGCACGGTCTGAAGGCTACAGTTGTGAAAGATATCGGTTGCTTTTGAAGACCACGGTGAACAGGTCGCTTTTCGTGGGGTGACATAAAAGCGGGCATTTGACGGAGCTACGGCTTTAGATTGAGACCCAGTGGATAGGAGCTGATGGCAGCGAGCTTCACTGCTGGGGTCAAGGGGCTCTTTGACTTGAAGAAGGTAAATAAACTCTGCTTCAATTTTTATGTCACTGAGGTCACGGCGTACTTGAGAAAGGGTCTGAGTTAATTGTTTGAGCCGGAATTCGGTTAGGGCTGAGCTTCCTTGGATTGTGACGAGGTGCATAGGTTGTTTTTAGAGAATGTTTTTCCTTTGGGAAATCTTTTTTCTCAGAATGTTCGAAGAATTTAGCAAAATTTCACCATGGGCGACTGGGAGTAATTTTTAAGGTTTGAAAGAGTGAGGGATCGATTTCTTGAATGAAGCGACTGGGGTTGAGTCTTAGCATCGAATTGCCTTGGGTATTGAGCATGGGATAGCAGAGGTAGAGCTCGTTTTGTGCTCGGGTACTCGCTACATAAAAGAGTCGTCGGGCTTCTTCTAGATCACCTTCGTCTATGGTGCGTTTTAAGGGGAATAGCCCATCGGCGAGTCCAATGATAAAAACGATGGGGAACTCTAAGCCTTTTGCCTGGTGCACAGTCGTCAGTCGCAGACATTGTCCCGCTTCTTTTTCAGAGCGGTCGGAGATTTCTGAGGCTAAGAGCACGAGCTGAGCGAGGAGCTCTTCTAGAGTCTCGAAGCGTGCGGCAAAGCCGATTAAACTGACCAAATCTTCTTCTCGTTCAGTCCAGTTTGGGTAAATCTCTCGGATGAAATGACTGTACCAGCCTTCGACTGCAGCGTTAACGATGGCTTCAGGGCTTTCTTTTTCAATGAGTAGACTTAATTCCAAGAGTGTATCGGTTAAGGATTCCCATTCTTCTTGAGCATCTTTCGGAACTTTTTTCTGAATGCTTTCGGACTGCAGAGCATTGCAGAAATTTAGGCTGTTTGCCTCGGCGTGACTGTGACAGAGAGCGTGTAGTCTTTCTGCGGTTTTAGGGCCAATTTTAGGTAGTAGACAGGCGAAGCGTTTAAATGCGGATAGATCGGATGGGTTGGAGACAAAGCGTATTTGGGCAACTAAATCTTTGATATGTGCTTGTTCAAAAAATCGAACGCCGCTCGTAATCTGATAGTCGATGTTTTGCCGGCTTAATTCCATTTGTATATCCATGGATTGATAATGGGCACGATAAAGAATAGCGATGTCTGAATAATGGTATCCTTCTTCAAGAAGGCCGTGAATCCGTTTGATTAAAAACTGTGCTTGGTTTTGGCTGTCCATTAAAGGAACAAAGAAAGGTTGTTCTCCGGGAGATTTGACCGACTTTAATTCTTTCGAAAAATTTAAGCCTGCGGGTTGCGCCTTGAGAATTGCATTGGCAAAGGCTAAGATTTCTGGGGTGCTTCGGTAATTGGTTTCAATTTTATGTAGGCTTGCATTTGGGTGACGATCGGTGAAATTCATTATGTTTTGGTGGTCGGCACCTCGCCAAGTGTAGATGCATTGAGCATCATCGCCAACAGCCATGACCTGATGGTGCAAAGCGAGGGTATCGACAATGTCAGATTGCAGGCGGTTGGTATCTTGAAATTCATCGACTAGGATATGCTTGAAGCGGTTTTGATAGAGGGCAGCCACATCGGGGTGTTCCCGCAAGAGTTTTAATAGAAGTTCAAGTAGGTCATCGTAGTCAGCGACTTGCTGTTTCAGTTTGGAGTCTTGGTAGTGCTGATAAAATTCAGCAACTTTCGATCCGATATCCATAATTAAAGGGAAGCGATTTTCTGCTACTGCACCCACTGATTCTTGGGTGTTGCGTGCATAGCTGATTAAATTGGCTAGGACTTTTGGTTTTGGATTATCTTTCGTCTTAATGAATTTTGCATCGACGCTCTGTATGGATATTTTCAGTAAGTCTTCTGCTTCTGCTTCATCCAGGATGTTGTAATGGCGTTTGAGTCCAATGGCTTCTCCGTGCAAACGAAGGATTCTTTGACCGATGCTGTGAAAGGTTCCACCCCATAATTTATTTCGTGGAATATGGGTAAGGTCTTCGACTCGCTGTAGCATTTCTTTAGCCGCCTTATTAGTAAAGGTGAGTAATAAAATTTCGTGGGGTTGGACGCCCGAGTGGAGCAGGTAGGCAACTCGGTAAGTCAGGGTTCGCGTTTTCCCCGATCCAGCCCCAGCGAGGACGAGCGAGGGACCTGGGTCTGCTGTCACTGCTGCGTACTGCTCTTCATTTAAGGCGTTTTTGAAATCGATCGGTGAAAACTCAATATCCATGGTCTTTTCTATCTATTTTCTAGCCCATTGCTAGTCTCAAGTAAATATCTTATAAAAGTCACTTGCGATAATTAGAGAGTCGATTTGTTTTATCTGAGTGCAAGACCAATCTGAAATAAACGCACATTTTATTGATGCGGACGAATTAAGGGCTTTTTTTTCTGAGTGTTTAACAAAAGCGCGCGCCGAAGCCTGTCCTAAAATTGCCAGTATTTCGATGCCTTTCAATTATCTAGCACCGCTTGCTGTCTTGCAATCACTGGCTAGAGCGAATCAATTGCATTTTTATTCCGAGCGTCCAGTTGAAGATTCGGCTGTACTGGCAATGGGCGCTGTACGGCACGCTAGATTTTCAGGCGCGGAGCGTTTTGAAAACGTTAGAGCCTTCACTGAGCGCTGTCTGCAAGAGATCATGCCCTATTCGAGTTCCCAGAGGAACAATTTCGATCGCCCTCACTTTTTCACCGCTTTTACCTTTGAAGATGAACTTATGGCTGAGGGGGAATTTGCTCCAGCTACTGTTTTTCTACCAGAATGGCATTTGTTTAGCGACTCGGGTTACTATGGCCTAGTTTTAAATATTGAAGTATCCGAGGGGACTAGTGTCGATCAATTGTACGCCCATTTTGAAAAAACCTATCAGCATTTTTTATCCTTTGATTATGTTGAGGACAAACCAAGTGTGAATGAGCCAGTGACTCCAGTAGATCTAGTTGAGGAAGAGGGCACCCATCGCTTATCCTTTGAGCGCTCGGTGGCGGCAGCCCTTGAGGAAATTGAGGCCAAGCATTATCAGAAGATTGTCTTGGCACAAAAACGCGTGTTTAAAAATATTTCTGGGCTCAAGGGAATAGATTGTCTCGATCGCTTGAGGGAACAGTTCAGTACCTGTCATACTTTTTCCTTCAGCGATGGGAGTGATAAACAGTTTATCGGTGCTTCGCCAGAAATTCTTGTAGAGGTCAATTCAGGTAAGCTCCTTACGCAAGCCATTGCCGGTTCATCGTCTCGAGGACGAAAAGCACTGGAGGATGCGCGCCTCGGCTCATCTTTGCTTTCGAGCGATAAAAATCTAAGGGAGCATAATTTAGTCAAAGAGTCTATCGTCAGGCGCTTGAGCCAACTCGGTATTCAAGCTCGTGCGGACACAAAGCCTCGACTTTTGGCTCTATCGAATGTGCAACACTTAAAAACAATGATTCGGGGTGCAATGAATCCCGGCGTACACTTTTTAGAGGTTGTTTCTGAACTATTCCCGACACCTGCCGTTGGAGGGCAACCGAGAGAACAAGCCGTCCCAAGAATCCGTTCGCTCGAGGGATTTGACCGAGGTTTATATGCGGGGCTTTTGGGTTGGTTTAATGATCAAAGTGAAGGTCGGATGATCGTAGGCATTCGTTCGGCTCAGTTTGATCGCTCCAAGATCGAAATTTGTGCGGGAGCAGGAATCGTTTCTGGATCACAGCTTGAAATAGAAAAAGGGGAAATTGAGCTTAAACAGAATGCTATGTTGAGTCTACTCCGCTGAGCTAGCGTCATTTATAAGTTACTGGGTTCAAAAATAAAGTTACTGATTCCCAGATTCGTTTTAACTTCACTGAATTCATTGCGGATCGTTAGTTCTGGGCTTATTTTTGAAATTACAACCATTGGAAACTGTATACCACTTACTTCTTTGTAGGCCTCATAATGTACTTCGTATTTATCGTAATTTGGGTGCGAGGGTTCATAGTGTTCAATTTCTGAGAAGAGAATGAAATTGTTTGAGACATCGACATGATGAGTGACAGTATAGTCTGTTTTATGTTTGATCTTTAAGGGTTGGATGAGGGTTTGATCCTCTCTGTAAGCCGTCAATAATTCCATTTCTTTATCCGGGTCTAGGGGCGAGAGTATTGATGAGTCGAAGTGTTGGTCAAAGTGAATCCAAGAATTCTCAGGTAAATTTGTATCTAATTGACTCCAAATATACGGCTTGTTGTCACTGCTTCGAGAACCTGTATATAGTTTGCTTCCGTTAAAGATAGTAATTAACTCAGAGCCGTAATTATTTTTGATTTTGGATTTGTATTTGTTCGGACGTTTCTTGATGATTTTTAACTGTCCTTTAGGCTGGTCGTTAATGGTATAGGTTCCGATTAATTGTATGCTATTAGTCGACTTTAGCATTGCTTCCTCTGGATAATTTTCCTGATAAAATCTATCTAGGAATAGCTTGAGTTTCGGCTCTAAACCTATCGTATTCAAAGAAGGTAATGCAAAAAGCTCAGACTGCTTTTGATAGTTATCCGTGTCATTGGACTCTCCCTGAAGAGAATTTACGCAAAGACATAGAAAAGCGAGAAGAGACAGTTTGAGGATTTTATAGAAGTAATTGAGTGTGTCTCTACAATTAAAATTATGCAGACGCACTAAAAAATAGCTGGGCAGAATTTCATAATTCTTCATAATCGTAAGCATTCGTTTTAGTTTGAGTATAGACAAAGTTCAAACATTTAATAAATAGGAATAGGATTACTAATTAATAAAGTTTTCAATTATGGTCTGCATAATCTGACTGGATTGGCTCAAACTGTGATTGTCACCAATCGCTTCGTAGTGTATAACACTATCATCTAAATAGCTGTATTTAAGAAGGCTGGTTCCGGTAATAGCAGTGCCCTGAGAGAGTTGGGGGCCATTGTATCCCATTGCTCGAGCGTAGATATAAGTACTTTCTTGGGCCGACCAAAAAGTTCTTCCTAAGGCTAAGCCACCTTCGTAAGGAACCACGGAGTCATTTGTGCCATGGAAATTTATAATTTTTCGACCGAGTGCGGGCGTGATGGTTGTATTGTAGTTGTTTAATTGGTTTGGGTCATACCAAAATTGATCGTCTCGGTACTGATCTTCAATTAAGCCTGAGGCAATTGTCACTGCTTTTTGAAAGGTATCGATGGGTAGCTCGACAATGGCCTTATTGACGAGAGCAGCACCATTAGAGGTGCCCAGTAGGGTGATATTACTTGAGTCGACATTTGAGTAGTTTTTTAGCTGCCCGAGAATAGCACGTAAAAAGGCGATATCATCTGCTTTAGACGGTTCATAGCCTATATTCCATGAGCGTTGATCACCGAACTGGTAGCCCGCCAATGCAATGCGGATGTGATTTGAATAATGGGCATAATGATTCATCATTGCCAAAGGATTCCCTCCAAACCCGTGTAAAAGTATCAACACTGGGTATCGATCGCTATCTGTAGTCGGGACTTCTACATAGGCGAGGCGAGCGTAATCTGTTTCTTGTGACCAAGATTGAGTGACTTCCAGCGTAGTTGAGCTTAAAGTGGGCAGAATCGTTTCAATCTTGGCTCGATAGAAATTCTTTTCTAAATCGGAGGAGACCGTTTCCGTATGCAGGGTTTCCCACTGGGCTAAGTCCGATGAATTTTCAATGATAATTCGTACATTTTGACCGATGAGGGCAATCGGACTCAGAGCGAGCAGCAGTCCACAGCTTATGACAAGGGATGCGGAATAGCGGATTCCACGGAGGCAATCTTTTCTATCTTTCGACTTAAGCATTGAGTGCTTGGTCGAGGTCAGCGAGTAAGTCCTCGATCGACTCAATACCAACTGAGAGGCGAACAAAATCTGGAGTCACCCCAGTAGACAGTTGTTCGGCTTCATCTAGTTGCTGGTGGGTCGTTGTCGCTGGGTGGATCGCTAAAGACTTAGCATCACCAATATTTGCGAGGTGACTGAAAAGTTCCAAACTATCAATGAATTTTTTGCCGGCTTCGATTCCGCCTTTGACTCCGAAGCCAACGAGGGCGCCATAATGGTTTTTTTCAAAATAGTTCTGAGCGGACTCGTGGTACGGGCTATCGCTGAGCCCTGGATAATTAACCCAACTAACTTTTTCGTGTTTTTCTAGAAATTCGGCTACTTTCAGTGCGTTTTCACAATGACGCTCCATGCGCAGAGGGAGGGTTTCAACGCCTTGCAGGTGAAGGAAAGAATTAAAAGGGGCTGCACAATTACCCATGTCACGAAGTAACTGGAGGCGCATCTTCATGATGTAGGCAATGTTAGCACCACCAGCAGGGGGAAAGGCTTGGAAAGCATCCCAATGAACCAAGCCGTGGTAACTCTCGTCGGGTTCTGTAAACTGAGTGAAGCGACCACTGCCCCAATCAAAATTACCTGCGTCAATAACTATACCACCGATACTGGTTCCGTGCCCACCAATGAATTTAGTTAAGCTATTGATAACGACATTAGCTCCGTGTTCTATCGGACGACAAATGGCTGGGGAGGTCACTGTATTGTCAATGATTAAGGGTAGTTTTTCCTTTTGTGCTAGTTCAGAAACTTCCTTGAAGGGGAAAATGTTCAATTTAGGATTGCCAACAGTGTCCCCATAGATGGCGCGAGTTTTTTCGTCGATGAGGGGGGCAAAACTATCGGGGTCTTCAGCGTCAGCAAAGCGTACTTCAATGCCCAGCTTGGGGAATGTGTGTTTGAAAAGACTGTAAGTCCCTCCGTAGAGCTGAGATGCAGAGACAATATTATCTCCAGCTTGAGCAATGTTTAGAATAGCACTGGTAATGGCTGCTTGACCGCTGGCATGAGCGAGACCGGCCACACCTCCTTCGAGTGCAGCAATTCGTTTCTCGACTACATCCGTAGTCGGGTTCATGATCCGAGTGTAAATATTACCTAATTCTTCCAAGCCGAATAATTTTCCGGCGTGTTCGGTGTCGCGAAAAACATAGCTTGTAGTTTGGTAGATAGGAACAGCTCGTGAGTTAGACTCATCAATGCTGTGGCCCGCGTGTAGGGAGAGTGTTTCGATTCCGTATTTTTTGTCTTCGCTCATAGTATGTTTTTTTGAAGGAGTTCGTAGCTCAGGAGAATAGTTAGATTAATCCAGTTATAGGGACTGAAATGGTGGGAGCTGCGGGATTCGAACCCACGACCTCTACCATGTCAAGGTAGCGCTCTAACCAACTGAGCTAAGCCCCCAAAAGGAAGGAACTCTTCATTGAAAGCGGAAACGCAGTTCAATCAAGTTTATTTTGTCGTCTTTTATCGATCGACTTTAGGAGCTGTCCAGACTGTGCTTAGAAAAGAAAGGGTCTTTTTTGCTAGACTTTATCCCAATTTATTACTCTTTAGAGTGCCTATATCCTTGAATAAACTATGATCGAAGAAACCTTAATCATTTTAAAACCTGATTGCATGAATTCCGGCTTATGCGGTTCGGTCATCAGTCGTTTTGAAGCCGAGGGCTTTCAAATTGTAGCGGCAAGTGTGAAGCACTTGGATGGTGCGCTACTGCGCGAGCATTACGCCCATGTGGCTGACTTGCCTTTTTTCCCAGAAATAGAAGCCTTCATGAGCAGTGCTCCAGTTCTCGTTTTCTTACTTAAAGGCGAATCGGTAATTGCACGAGTTCGCGAACTCTTAGGACCGACTAATTCAGAGGAAGCACCGAAGGGAACCATCCGGGGTGATTTGGGAACCGATCGCATGCGAAATGTCGTCCACGCCTCAGACAGTCCAGAAAATGCGGCGATAGAAAAAAAGCGTTTCTTCCCTGAATTGTAGTTAG
>MDTB01151895.1_pt1 | contig 24556 bp, 29 predicted proteins | sample 811161 | NCBI WGS metagenome assembly MDTB01 (sample SAMN05326650, study PRJNA326480) | marine metagenome | isolation source: seawater | place: Mediterranean Sea | collected 2009
GGATTTTTCTACTAAGTGATACCTTTATTTTTAGCTGTTTTTTAATTTCTTACATGAAGGGTAGAGCATCTACAGTGGTTGAGTGGCCAAATCCAAGTGAAGTATTTGCATTAGATTTTATGGGAGTCCCTGTACCTCTTTTGTTAATTGCGATCATGACGTTTGTACTAATTACAAGCAGTGGGACGATGGCTTTGGCAGTTAAGTATGGATATGAAAAAAATAAGAAAATGTGCGGATGGTTTATTTTGTTAACCGCTATAGGAGGGCTTACTTTTGTTGGAATGCAAGCATTTGAATGGTCCAAGCTTATTCACGAGGGAGTTAGACCTTGGGAGAATCCTTTTGGTGCTCCACAATTCGGTTCATTTTTCTTTATGATAACAGGCTTTCACGGAACCCACGTTTCCATAGGAGTAATTTTTCTATTTATTTTTGCAAGAAAAGTTTTTAAGGGAGATTTTGATACAGGTAAACGAGGCTATTTTACATCAATGAAATCAGACTATGTTGCCATTGAAATATTAGGGCTTTATTGGCACTTTGTGGACTTAGTTTGGGTTTTTATTTTTGCTTTTTTCTATCTTTGGTAAGATAAAGTATGACTGATAATACAGACACAAATAAAGAAAAAAAAACGACAACACATAAGATTGGAATTTATCTTTGGATCTGGGGATTGTTATTTGTCTTAAGTTTTTTTTCTTACATGGTCGACTGGTATCAATTTCAAGGTTTATTGAGATGGACTTTGATTCTTATCTTTATGTTTTTAAAGGCTGGACTTATCATGGCTTTCTTTATGCATCTTTTTTGGGAACGTTACACTCTCGTAAACGTTTTATTATGGCCTATGACAGCGATAGCTTGTTTTGTAGGGCTTATGGTTGCTGAAGGGAAGTATACTGTTTTTACGAGATTTATTTATTTTGTTTTAGGAGAATAATGAACAAGTGGACAATGGATGTTAATTTTAAACACGACCGTTTAAAGAAAAATCATCCAGCATTTAAATTAGACAATATTGGATACCTAAAAGCTTTATACGACTTAATGAAGCCGAGAGTTATGTCGTTAGCTATTTTTACATGCGTAGTAGGCTTCTTGATTGCTCCCTTTAAAAATGTCGACTATTTATATGCCATTCTGTCTATCACAGCGGTTGCCCTTGGATCTGGAGCTGCCGGAGCTTTAAACTGCTGGTATGAGGCCGATGTAGACTCCGTAATGTCCAGAACCTGCTTGAGGCCAATTCCAACTGGAAAATTAACTAAAAAACAAGCGCTTACTTTTGGGATAATATCATCTTTTATTTCAGTAGGAGCCTTATATTTCTTTTCAAATCTTATGGCGGCCTCTTTACTAGCATTAACCATTCTGTTTTATGTTTTTGTTTATACGATATGGCTAAAGAGAAAAACTCCTCAAAACATTGTAATTGGTGGTGCAGCAGGAGCATTACCTCCTGTAATTGGATGGTCAATAGCAACAGGAGGAGTGTCTATAGAACCAATTATTTTATTTCTTCTTATTTTTATTTGGACACCATCTCACTTCTGGGCTTTAAGCTTATTCAAATCTGAAGATTACAGAAAAGCTAATATTCCTATGTTGCCAGTGACATCTGGAGTCAAAACCACAAAAAACAACATACTAGTCTATTCTATACTTCTATTTCCCGTAGCTTTGGCTCCGTTTTATTTAAAATTTTTAGGTTTGATTTATTTATCATTCTCCTTTCCATTAAGCGCATATTATATTTTTATTTGTTTCAAACTTTTCAAAGCAAAGGATGCAAAATCAGAGACAATTATTGCTAAGCAAATATTTGCTTTTTCAATTCTTTATTTATTTGCAATTTTCATATCAATTTTAGTGGACAAATTTGCTTAAACAAAAATATCCAAATAAACTAATTTTAGTTTTTTCGTTTCTTTTGATTATAATTTTTGTGATTTCACTTTTTTTCTTTCAACAAAATGGTGAAAATAGTCAGACAATTAAGGCTAAATTAATTACAAGTGTTCACAAAGATTTACCATTTGAATTTGAAACAGAAGAAGCAAATGTTCTTATTGTACCAGGTGAAGTAAAAACAATTAATTACACAGTAAAAAACTTAAGCAAAAAAAGCATAAATGGAATGGCTACTTTTCAAGTTTATCCCAGCGAACTAAAAGATTTTATGACAAAATTGAACTGTTTTTGCTATGAAGAGCAGACTTTAAAAGGTGGGGAAAAAGAAAAGTACTCTCTGGTTTTGTTAGTTGACCCCAAAGTGACAAAGAATGTAAAAGAGGCTATAATCCAATTTGTTTTTTTTAAAAAATGACCATAGATATATTAAATTCAGAAATAGTTAGTTTATGTGCCGTCTGCATCTCAGATACATCCGGAGGGCAGATTGCTTTATTTGTTATTCTGCTTTCACTTGTAGTACTAGGTTTACTAAATTTAACTTGGAAAAAATATTTCAAAAAAGGGCAAAAGTCGTCTAGCTAGTGGAATATATCAGCACCAGAAATAAAAATTTAAACTTTGGTTTCAAAGATGTTTTTCTAAGGGGTCTAGCCCCAGACGGTGGTTTGTTTGTACCAAAGAAAATTAAAATTTATAATAAGTCTGAACTTAAAGATTTGAGCAAAATGCCCTATGTTGAACTTGCTACAGAAATAATTGCAAATTATTGCTCGCCAGAACTAGAAAAAAATAAATTAAACAAACTAATAAATAAATCTTATAAAAATTTTACAACCAAAAATGTTGTTGAAATAAAAAAAATTGGAGAAATTAATCTAGTTGAACTATACCACGGACCAACTCTTGCTTTTAAAGATATTGCTATGCAAGTTATAGCAAATATGTACGATGAACTTCAAGTATCTCCGAATAAGAAAATCAATATTGTTGTGGCTACTTCTGGCGACACTGGCTCAGCTGCTATTTCTGCTCTTAATGATAAAAAAAATATTAATGTTTTTGTTTTACACCCTCATAACAAAATTTCTAACATCCAAAGAAAAATTATGACAACGATAGGTTCAAATAATATTTATAATATTGCCATTAAAGGAACATTCGATGATTGCCAAAAAATAGTTAAAGATATGTTTTCTGAAAATTCTTTTAGAGAAAAAATTAATATGTCAGCAGTTAATTCTATAAATTGGGCAAGAATAGTTTGTCAGGTTGTTTATTATTTTTACTCGTCTTTTAAGTTTCAGGAAAAGAAAATAAACTTTTCAGTTCCAACAGGAAACTTTGGTGATATTTATGCAGGTTATGTGGCTAAAAAAATGGGCTTACCTATAAAAAAATTAATAGTAGCTACAAATGAGAACGATATTTTACAAAGAGTTATTAATTCAGGCGATTATAAACCAAGCAAAGTAAAACCATCATTGTCTCCAAGCATGGATGTTCAGATCTCAAGTAATTTTGAAAGACTACTTTTTGACGTGTTAAACCAGGATGATAAAAAAGTATCAAACTTAATGTCAAATCTTTTATCCAAAGGTTCGTTTAAACTTAGTTCAGAAGAAGTAAATATTATAAAAAAAGATTTTTGTGCTGAAAAAACAAGTGACCAAGAAACTTTAGAGATTATTAAAAATTTTTCTGATAAATACAATTTTATATTAGATCCACATACAGCTACAGCTGTGGGAGCGGCAAAAAAAATAAATGATGATTCAGAAAATTTAATTCTTAGTACTGCACATCCGTATAAGTTTTTAGAGACTATAAAGATGGCTACTTCAAAGGAAATTAAAATACCATCACAGCTATCTAATACATTAGATAAAAAGGAAAAATATGATATCTTAGAAAACAACCTTTTAAAGGTTAAAAATTATATTTTGGAGAAGGCAAATGAAAGTTAAAATTGGGGACAATCTTCCTTCCGCTTTAGTTTTTTTTTTAGATAATAGTAATTTAGTTCAAAAAAAAGACATAAGAGATTTTACAGTTAGTGGTAAAACAATTATTTTTGGATTGCCAGGAGCTTTTACTTCAGTTTGTTCTGCAAAACATCTTCCAGGATTTTTAAAATCATATGAGAACGCACTCAAAAAAGGAGTGCAGAATATTTTATGTTTATCAGTGAATGATCCATTCGTCATGAGAGCTTGGGGGGATAAAAATAATGTTGGTAACAAAATAATGATGTTGGGCGATCCTTTCTGCGAATTTACTAAGCTTATGGGTTTAGAAACTGACAAATCAGCAAAAGGTTTAGGAATCAGATCGTCCAGATACACCATGCTTGTTGATGAGGGAAAAATTCAGAAGATAAGCGTAGAAAAAGACACTGGTGAATGCGAAATTTCATCTGCAGAAAAATTTTTAGAAGAAATTTAATTATTTAATTGGTAATTGATTATTTTTCCAACCAATCTTTTCTTCTCCGTCTCCTCTAAAACCATCCGAAACATTTGAACAATTATAGCCCGCTTTAGTTAATAACTCAGCTGCTCTTTGAGATCTATTACCTGAACCACACAAGACTAAGATCTGACAATCTTTGCTTATATTTAAATTTTTAAATTCCTCTACAAAATTTTCATTGATAGTTCTTCCTTGAAATTGGGAAGATAAAAAATAAGTTTTTAGTCCAATTTTATCACCATCAGGTTTACCAATCTGATCCCACTCTTCTTTGGTTCTTACATCGAGCAAAACACTTTTTGGATTATCTTTTATGTAATCTTTGATTTTTTCACTTGGTATTTGTTTAATCATTTATTTTTTTATAGCTCCTTGAGCAAGTTCGTCAACAAGATTATTATATTTGTCTTGAGCGTGGCCTTTTACCCAAATCCATTTTACAGAATGTTTAGAAGATAAATTTTGTAGTTTTTTCCACAATTCTTTATTTTTTACAGGTTTTTTTGATGCGGTTTTCCATCCATTTTTTTCCCACTGTTTAATCCACGTTGTGATTCCATCTTTTACGTAAGTAGAGTCGGTAAAAATTGAAATCTCTGTTTTTTTTTTAAATTTTTGAATTGCTTTAATTGGAGCTAAAAGTTCCATTTGATTATTAGTTGTATTTTTTTCACTTCCAAAAAACATTTCCTTTATTTCATTGTTAACGAGAATTATAGCTGCCCAACCGCCAGGACCAGGATTACCCGAACACGCTCCATCTGTATATATTTTATATTTCATTTTAAATAAGATAATCCTCAAAACTTTTTGCATTCTTGTGAAACTCAAGTCGCTTTAAATAATCAATGGGATCTTTAATTTTTACGACCGCACCATCTACAATATTAATGTAATCAAACACTCTAGTTAGAAGAAATCTTAAAGCAGCACCTTGAGACAAAACTTTTATAGATTTTCTCTCTTCGTCTGATATTTTTCTAACTTCATTGTAGCCTTCTATAAATTTTTTAGCTTTAGTTACATTAAAACTTAAGTTTTCTTTTACTCCATCAAAACACAAAGCGTTAAAACATATCGCAATTTCAAAAGCATAGAAATCATTGCACGAAAAATAAAAATCAATAAAACCAGAGAATTTATTATTTTTAAAAAAAATATTATCATTGAAAAGATCTGCATGGATAATTCCAGCAGGTAGATTATTTGGCCAATTTTTTTCTACATCAATTAAATTTCCTTCTATCAATTTGGGAAGATCAGGATGAATTTTTTTACAACCTTCTTTAACTTGGTCAAAAATTTTTCTCCAAGATTTTACAGACAAATCATTTTGCCTTTTAAAATTAAAATTTTTTGTAATTTTATGTAGTTTTGCAGATTCTTTTCCAACTATTTTACAATCTAATGGAGATAAGTTTTTTTTAGATTTTCCCTCTAAACAACTTACAATCATAAATTTTTTATTTTGAAAATCAGATATATGTACATTATTCTTGTTTGATATGGGTTTTGGACAAATAAAATTTTTATTACTCAGTCCTAACATCAATTCAGAAAAGAAAGGAAGATCATGCGCATTAACTCTTTTCTCATAAATTGTTAAAATATACTTGCCCTTATCTGTTTCTATTGAATAGTTTGTATTTTCAATTCCCTCTTTAATACCTTCAAATTTTTTTAAATTACCTAAATTATAGTTTGATAGGATAAAACCGATTTTTTCTTTATCTAATTTTGTATAGACGGCCATTTAATTTAATTCTTTTGGTAATTTAAAAACTACTTTTTCGTTTGCTGTTATAACTTCTTCAATAGAAACTTTCATATCTTTTTTTATTTCTGAAATAAAATTTTGAACCAACTCTTCTGGAGCAGAAGCACCAGACGATAAACCAATAGTTTTGCAGTTTTTTATTTTTTCCATAGGAGCTTTTTTTCCATCAAAAATGAGTTCAGAATCTTTACATCCTGATTTCTTTGCAACCTCAACCAACCTCGCAGAATTTGAAGAATTTCTACTTCCTATTATAAAAAACATCTCACAATTAGCTGCGATTTTTTTTACCGCAGCCTGCCTGTTTGTTGTTGCATAACAAATATCCTCTTTAATTGGGCCCTTTATATTTGGAAATTTTAGCTTTAAGGCATCAATCATTTCTTTTGTATCATCAACCGACAGTGTTGTTTGAGTTACATAAGCTAATGGTTTTGTAAAATTTAAATTGTTAACTTCATCGACAGTTTCTATAAGTTTAATGGATCCATTCGGTAGTTGTCCCATAGTCCCAATAACTTCAGGATGGTTTCTGTGCCCTATTAAAACAATATCAAAACCCTTTTTATGTAATTGTTCAGTCTCACGATGTACTTTTGAAACTAATGGACAAGTAGCATCAATATAAAAAATTTTCTTAAGCTTTGCTTCTTCGGGAACGTTTTTAGGGACACCGTGGGCTGAAAATATAACAGGTCTCGATGGATCTGAGATTTCCGAAATTTCTTCTACAAAAATGGCACCTAATTTTTTAAGCGATCCAACAACATTTTTGTTATGAACTATTTCATGTCTTACATACACTGGTGATCCGTATTTTTTTAAGGTTTTTTTAACTATCTCTATAGCTCTATCAACGCCAGCACAGAATCCTCTTGGTGCTGCTAAAAAAATTTTAAGATCGTTTTTCATTTTTTTCTATTAAATATTCAAGCAATATATGCGGAAATGTTAATGACGCCAAACCAATAAATATTACTTGGATAATTACATTATTTAGACCATATGAATTTGAAAGATAAAATACCGCCAACAAATATAACAAAGCTGTCACAATTGTTAAAGGTAATGCTTTCTTAACAAAGATTTTAACTCCATTTGAAAAACTTTTCTCATCTAATTCACAAGATATTGATATTATGTGTCTTATCGAATGTAGAAAACAGAAATAAATTGTAAAAGCAATTAAAGGAAAAAAAATAAAATTTAAAATAAGAATAGAGAATATATCCAGAAGTAAAATTTCAAAATCTTTAAATCTTTTTTTAAAAATAAAATATAAATATCCAAAAATACCTAAGCCCAAACAAATATTAACTATCCAATGTTGATCTTTAATAAAAAATAAAACTTCTTTATTTATAAACAAAACATCAAAAATTTTTAAAGTTTCATCAATATGAAAAAAGAGTGGTGCAAATATTATCAAAGACCCTTTTATTAAATAAAACAACTGATCAAAATTAGAATTTCCTATGTTTAAGAAAGAAGTATCTTCCCTACCAAAATGATAGGAAGCAAGAAGTAAAAAAACTAATAAAGTTAGTGATGCAAAGAAAAACCAAAGTATGATTACCAAAAGTGAGATTAGCGTATAAATTAAATAAAATATTATTTTATTATTTATTTTATAAATCTTTAAAACTTTATTTGCTTTATAGTTATCCATTGCCCCGTGAGATATTCCCACTGATAAAATAAAAAATAAACAAACGAATGAAATTATCAGTTCATTTAAAAATTCCACATTACTTCCACTTATCAATGTAATTATTAATAATACAATTGTTAAAACAGAGAAATAAAATGTGTGTTGACCGTAAATTTTTTTAATCATTTTTAATTAAAAATAGACTTAATAAATATCCATTTAGGCATTTTTAAAATTATAGATAAATCTTCTAAAATATTACTTTTATTTGATAAAAATTTAATAGCAATACCGTAAGAAGTACCAAACATATTGTAGAATATATTAGGCATTTTTTCTGGATGTTTTTTTAAAACTCTTAAAAATATTTTATCTAAAAATTCATATTTTTTTCCTATTTTGTATTTTTTTGCACTTTGAATATTTTCAATGTTCATTCTTATATATCTACTATGTTCCTGGATATTAAGAAACGTATAACCAGTGCTTAATCTTGTCATGCCACCAGCTGTTCCAATATTTATCTTATTCTTTTTTTTCTCATTAATAGGATGAAAAAGGGGAATAGCTCCTTCTTCTTTAAAATTTATTTTATAATCTTTTAAACCCAAACGATTAATATAGTTTTTTATTTGAGATTCGTAATCTTTTAGAGATTTGTCTTCTTTAGATAACCAAGTGGTTTCAATCATTGCTTTATTTTTGCTAAAAGGCAAAACATAAAAGAAGTGAACATTATTTCTTTGATCACAATCAAAATCCATTAAATTTACAGTGGTGTCATTAAAAAATTCCTCATTAGTTTCAATTTCAATTCCATGAAAATGTTGCCAAAGATTTGATCCAATATCTTTTAATGAAGGTACGCTGTTAAAGATAAATGAATTGTCTGTATTTAAATCTTTAATATTCTTAAAAAATTTAATATTTTTATTTTTTATCAATCTCTTATTAACTTTATTGTAAAAAAATCCACTATCAATAGTTTGATAGGGAAAATTATCGCATTTAATAACTTTAGAATCGGAAGATGTTTTTATAGAAAATTCTTTCCAATTTTTCTTTACACAGTCTTCAAAATTGTGAGGACCAACTTTCCAAAAAGACCAGGTTTTGTCTCTCTTGTATTCTGTTCTTGGTTCAACGATTGCAAGTGTTTTACTATTTAGTTTTTGATGAAGATCTAATTCATATGCCAGCGATAAACCTGCGCATCCGCCACCAATAATTATATAATCAAATTCTCTCATTTAAACTTATATCCTCATTAATTAAATTATACTCATTTTCTTTTGCATGTTTTCTTGGTTTTATAAAAAAAAGTATTATTAAATCTAACAAAGAAAAAATTGTTTGAATTACTTTTCCAAAATTTGATACATAAATCTTTCCAGCTCTCCTATAGCTATCGACATCTTTTTTTTGTAAGATTTTTTTTCCTATTTGTCTGTAAACTCTTCTTGCAACAACTATTGAAAAACGACAATTAAGAGGAATGTCCTTTATACCAACAAAAGAGCTGTCGTAAAAAGAATCAGCTTTGGAGATAATATTTTTTATATCCAATATTGTATCTTTTGAGTTTTTTATTAAATAAATTCTATTTTTTTTTTCATCTTCCACAACATCTCTTGAGATATTCGTTAACTGCATTGCAATTCCTAAATCAATGGCTCTTTGTAAGGATTCTTTTTTCTTAACACCGAATATTTTTGCCATCATTAAGCCTACTGTTCCAGCAACTCTATAAGAATAAACTAATAATTCTTTTTCTGTTTTTATTATAACCTCTTGCTTAAGATCAGACTTTACTCCGTCAAATAAATCATCCACTATTTTTTTTGAAATATTAAACTCATCCATTAAATCCCACATATTTTTTACTACAGAATCTTGTTGGTTCTTTTCTTCAAATTTTATTTTAAATTCTCCAAGTTCTTTTTTTTTGATTTCCAAATCAGCATTTTGATCTGCAATATTATCTATCGTCCTACAAAAATCGTATAATTTAGAGCATTTAGAATAAATCTTTTTTGGCAAAAAGAAACCAGACCAATTAAAAGATTTTGCATAAATTGATAAATAATTTTTTTTAGTCATTATAAAATTTTGTCCAAAACTTTTGCAGATGATAGTACACCAGGAACACCAGCGCCTGGATGAGTTCCAGCCCCCACAAAATAAAGATTTTTAAATATTTCTGACTGGTTGTGAAATCTAAAATAAGCAGACTGTGTCAATTTAGGTTGCACGGAAAATCCTGAACCATGAAGAGTTGATAGTTCTTCTTCAAAATAGTCTGGGGTTAAGTAGAAATCTTCAACAATATTATCTTTTAAATTAGGTAAAAGTGTTTCGCTCATTTTTTTAATGACAAGGTTTTTAAACTTTTTTCCTTCAGTCTTCCAATCTATTTTAGAAAGATTATTTGGGACAGGAACCAAAACGTAAAAAGCATCATGATTCTGAGGTGCCATATTAGGATCTGTAGCCGAAGGTCTGTGTAGATAGAAACTTATATCTTCAGATAATATTTTTTTACTAAAAATTTTATTTAAATGTTCTTTATAACTTTTCCCAAAATATATTGTATGGTGGGCTACATCATCGTATTTTTTTTTGGTTCCAAAATAGTATACAAACAATCCCATTGAGTAGCTCATTCTTTTTAATTTTAAATTAAACAAAAAATTGTAGTCTTTTTTATTTTTGATTAGATTATTGTAAACATATGGAGGATCTGAGTTACATATTAAGTAATTGCAATTATGTATCTGGCCTTTGCTTTTAATCCCTGTAACTTTTTTGTCTTGTACTAAGATTTCTTCAATCTCAGAATTTTTGTGTATTTTGATACCTTCTTCTTTCATTAAAGTTTCCAGAGCTTCTATTACTTTACCTGTTCCGCCAATAGCATAATGAATTCCCCACTTTTTTTCTAAAAACAAAATTAATGTATAAATCGAAGTGGTAGTAAAAGGGTTGCCACCTACAAGCAGAGGGTGCATGCTTAGTACTCTTCTAAGCTTCTCATTTTCAATAAAATTACTAACTAATGAATATACTGATTGATAGCTTTTCAGTTTTAACAAAGAAGGAATTTGTTTAGACATGAAAACAAAATTATTAAAAGGTACAGAAGCAAGTTCTGTAAAACCCTTATCAAAAATTTTTGAAGTAAAGGTCAATAGTTTTTTGTAACCAGCTATGTCTTTAGAAGACATCTTGCCTATTTGATTTTCCATTATTTTTTCATTACCTGAGTAATCAAATTTAGAACCGTCGTTAAAAAGAAATCTATACCAAAGTTTTAGGGGCGTTATACGAACATATTTTTTTATATCTTTACCAAACAACTCAAAGAGTTCACCCAATAAATGCGGTGCAGTTATAACTGTTGGTCCGGCATCAAAAATGAAATTTCCTTTTTTGAAAACTCTTGCTCTACCACCAAGATCCGGATGTTTTTCAAAAAGAGAAACATCGTAACCTTTTGATTTCAATCTAAGAGCAGAAGCCAGACCACCAAATCCTGACCCAACAACAATAGCCTTTTTTGTCATATGTTTGGATCTTACTCTAGATAGATTTGTTTTTTAAAATCTTTTTTGCTTCTTCAATGCTTGAAATATAAATTTTATCAAGCTTTTTCTTATCAATTGAATTTTTGATGATTTTTTCAAGAGCTTGAATAGCTATGTTGACAGAAGAATTTTTGACATCTTTTATTGCTTGTATTTTCATTTGTTGAATTTTTTCTTCTGCCATTTTTTTTCTATTTTCAAAAATTTTATGAAATTCTTCATTTGTTTTAATCAAGTTTTTTTCTGACTCTTTTTGAGCTTTTTTGATCAAAAGATTTATTTCTTGTTTTGATTTGCTTATTTTAGATTCGTAATCACTAAGAATATTTTTTGCTTCATCTTTTAATTTTTCAGCATCTTCTACATCTTTTTTAATTCTTTTTATGCTTTCATCTAATAAATCATAAATTTTTTGAGGAACTTTGAAATAGAATAAAACCCCAACAAATATCAAGAAGGATATAGCAACCCAAAATGTAGCATCAATATTCATATTTAATTTTTGTATCCTTTCGTTATTTCTGAAACCGTGGCTTTTATGCTACTTTTGTTAAGATCCTCTCCAAAAATATCCTTAATTATATTTGATACAATCTCTTCAGAAATTAAACCAACCTTATTTGAAGAATTTATTTTGAACTTTTGTATTTCCTTTTCTGCGTTTTCTGTTTCTTTTTGTATTTCCTTTTCAATTTGGTTTTTTTTTATTTGAATATCTTCATTTAACTTTTTTCTACTATCAGAAATTATTTTTTTTGCACTTACTTTGGCTTCTTCAATGAGAGCGTTATATTTTTTTAGTTTTTTGTCAGCTTCTTCTTTAAGAAGGTTTGCTTCCTCTATATCTTTTCTTATCTTATCTTCTCTTGCGTCTATATTACTTTTAATTTTTGGAATGAAAATTTTAGCTATCAAAAAATAAATAGAAGAAAAAATTATTGCCAACCAAAAAACTTGAGAAGCCCAATAGGTTGGATCAAGCTGAGGCATTCCAGCCTCAGCGGCAGAGACGCTGTTTGTGATGAATATCACAAACGCTAAAAAACTTATAACTTTCTTCATGCTCTTTATTTCTTTTTGTTCAATTAAAAAGCAAAAAGTATTATTAGAGCGACAACCAGTCCAAAAAGTCCGGTTGCTTCAGCTAAAGCAAATCCCAAAAGTAAATTTGGAAATTGTTTTTGAGCAGCTGATGGGTTTCTCATAGCACCAGATAGATAATTTCCAAATATCAATCCAATACCAACACCAGCTCCAGCCAAAGCAATAGCGGCTAATCCTGCGCCGATCATTTTTGCTGCTTCTAGTTCCATTTTTCCTCCTTCGTTATTGTTGTTAGTGATGTAAATTTAATGCGTCGTTCAAATAAATACATGTTAAAATTGCAAAAACATAAGCCTGCAAAAAAGCTACTAAAATTTCCAAACCGGTTAATGCAACTGAAAAAGTTAATGGCAACCAGCCAGCAACCAGACCAAGACTGATTACAAATCCACCAAAAACTTTTAGCATTGTATGACCAGCCATCATATTAGCAAACAATCTAACTGAAAGGCTAATCGGTCTGCTTAAATAAGATATAATTTCTATTATCATTATTATTGGCAACAAAACGATGGGAACACCGCTAGGTACAAATATTTTTAGGTATTTAAATCCGTGAATAACAAAACCCAAAATAGTAACACCAATGAAAATGAACATTGCAAAAGCCAAAGTTACAATAATGTGGCTGGTAACTGTGAATGAATAAGGCAACATACCAATCATGTTGCAGAATAAAACAAAAATAAACAGACTAAAAATAAAAGGAAAATATGGCTTTGCTTTTTTACCAGCAGTATCATTAATCATTTTTCCAATAAAGTTGTAAAGCATTTCGGATATTAATTGAATTTTTCCAGGAATTATTTTTTTTTCCTTGGTACCAAATAATAAGAAAAGCAATATGAATATGGCACTCAACAACATAAAAAGACTAGAGTTTGTAAAAGATAAATCAATCCCGTTTATTTTTATTTCCGGTCCAATCTTGTGGACATTAAACTGGTGCATTGGATTTGTAGCCATAATTTAATCCCTGTTTTTCTGCATTCTTTTTGCAGCTTTGATCACATTTAGAATTCCAGCTGCGGAACCAAAAAGAAAGAAAATAATTATTAATATTGGTTTAGTACCAAACCAGTTATCCAAAATAAACCCAATAATTGATCCAACTGCAACTGCGGCAACAAGTTCGGTTCCAAGCTTAAATGCATTTCCAATAAAAATGCCTTTTTCACCATTATCTTTTGTATTTTTGTTTTGCAATTTAGACTTTGCAATTTTAAGGCGAGTTTCTAGATCTTCAGGGTTAGTCATTCAGTTGTTAAGCAACCAGTTCTTCTGCTCTTTCCAGATTTACAGCCACTAATTTACTAATACCTTTCTCGGGCATTGTAACACCGTATAGTCTATTCATTCTTGACATGGTTAAAGCGTGGTGAGTTATAATCACAAACTTAGTTCTTGTAATTGAAGTTAACTCTTCTAGCAAGGAACAGAAACGAGTTACATTGGCATCATCCAAAGGAGCATCAACTTCATCTAAAACGCAAATTGGTGATGGATTTGTTAAAAAAATAGCAAAAACTAAGGATAGAGCAGTTAATGCCTGTTCTCCGCCAGAAAGAAGAGTAATTGACTGCAATCTTTTTCCCGGAGGTGAGACTAACATTTCTAGACCTGCTTCAAGAGGATCTTCGGAATCAACTAATTCCAGTTTGGCATTACCTCCGTTAAACAGTTTTACATATACTTCATTAAATTTTTTATTTATTTTTGAGAATGCATCCAGAAGTCTTTCACGACCCTTTTGATTTAACTCATTTATACTTGATTTTAGTTTAATAATTGCTGAAACCAAATCAGCTCTATCATCTTCCATTTTTTTAATTGAAATTTTGAATTTTTCCGTTTCTAAATCTGCTCTTAAATTTACAGAACCCAATGCTTCTCTGCTTTTTTTCATTTCAATTAACTTTTCTTCTTCTTCTTCAATAGAAGGCAATTCATCGGAATTAGCAAAGTCAGTAATTGAAAGTAAATTATTAACATTTTCAACCTTCAATTCTTTTTTAATTACATATATTAAATCCATTTTTCTTTGATCAATACCCTCAACTGTTGCTTCAAATCTCGCTTTATTTTCTCTTAAAACAGCAAATTTCTCTTGTTTTGATTTTAAATTTTCATTTATAGCGCTGTATTTTTCTTCTGCTTTTTGTATTTCAACTTCTAATTCTTCATTTTGCTTCTTTGTATTTTCTAAATTTTGAAGATTTTGTCCTTTGTTTATAGCTATTTTCTCAGGATTTTTTTGATTTTCTTCTAATTCTTTTTCTAATTTTTTTCTTCTTTCGGTTAACTCTAGAATCATTTTTTCTGAATTGAGTTTTAAGTCTTTCCAATTTTCTAATTCTTGATCAATATTTTTTATTCTCTCTTTTCTTTTTATGGAGTCACTTTTAATTGTTTCATTTCTACCAAAATATACAGCATACTCTTCTTGAGATGATGTTATCTTGTTAACTAGTAGTTTTAATTCTTCAAAAACATCTTTTGTAAGTTTTCTATCAGAATCAATATAAGTCTCTATTTCACTTATTACATTATCTAATTTTTTTTGTAGCTCTTTTAATTTTTCACTTGAGGAATCGAGATCTAACTTAGACTTAGATTCTGTTTGAAAAAGCTCTCTTTCTGTTTTAAGCAATTCATTCTTTTCTTCTAAAATTCTTTTTTCATTTAAAGAAGCATCTAATGATATACTTTTTTCTCTCTCCAGGTCCGAGTCTATAGTTTTAATACTCCCAAGAAGTTTTTTATTTAAATCTTTAATCCTTTCCTCTTCCTCTTGTAAACTTGTTACTTCCAAATTTATTTTTTGAAGCTTGGAAAGGTTTTCAATTTTTTTATCTTTTAGTGGTTGTAATTTTTTATTTTCTTCCTCAATTAAATTATTAGTATGTTCTATATCCGTTTTTAAAGAATTTATTTCATTATTGATTTCACCCGATCTGTTTTTAATTTGACTTTTTTCTTTTTCAATATTTTGAATTTTTAAATAATAGAGTCCTGCCTCAATAGATTTTATTTTTTGAGAAATATCTCTATACTTTGTTGCTTCTTCCGCTTGTTTTTTTAAGTTATCTAATTGTTTTTCCTGTTGTTTTTTTAATTCATCCGCTCTTTTTAGATTATTTTCTGCAGCATTGAGTCTTGTTTCGGCTTCATGCCTTCTCATGTGTATACCTGAAATTCCTGCTGCTTCTTCCAAGACTGATTTTCTCTCAGAGGGTTTTGCGGTTACTATCATTCCTATTCTCCCTTGACTAATTAGAGATGGAGAATGTGCTCCAGTTGATAAATCTGCAAAAAAGGTTTGGGCATCTTTGGCCCTGACTTCTTTGCCGTTCATAAAATATTTTGAGCCTTTTTCACGTTCAATCCTTCTTTTGATTTGAATCTCATCTAATTCTATATATTGGCCTTGCCCTTCTTTACTGGAATTGTCTATGGTTATACAAACTTCGGAAATATTTTTTTGTGGTCTGTTTGAAGTTCCAGAGAAAATAACATCTTCCATTCCCGATCCTCTCATACTCTTAGCCGAGGTTTCACCCATGCACCATCTTAAAGCTTCAACTATATTTGATTTTCCACAACCATTTGGTCCAACAATTCCAGTTAAGCCGTCTTCGATAAGAAAAGTTGTTTTGTCAAAAAACGATTTAAATCCAGATAATTCTAATTTTTTAAATTTCATGCATTAAAGGAATTTTTTTATTGCCTTTTTAAAATCCTGATAATTATGTTTCCCCTCGTATTCTTTTTCATTAATGAAAACAGTCGGTGTTGATTTTATAGAATATTTTTTATTCCCTTTTATTCTTTCTTCTAAAATTTTATCTTCTAATTTTTCATTATTTAAACAGCTATTACTTTTATCATCATTTAAGTTGTAATCGTTTGCAATTTTTATTAATTTTGAGTTAATGCTGTTAATATCCGGGCCGCTTGCCCAACTATCTTGCTTCTCATAAAGTTTGTTTAAAAAAGCTAATCTTTTCTCCTTATTTTCAACGCATCTTAGAACTTTTTCAGCATTTAGTGCGGCCAAGTCCAGAGGAAAACCATGATGTTCGAATTTAACATCGTTTGTATCAATGAATTCCTTTTTTAGTTTTTTGAAGATTTTGATATGAAAATTTGCACAATGAGGACAAGTTAGAGAAGAAAAAACTTTCACGGTTACTTTCGCGTCTTTATTTCCAATCGATATTAGATTTTTATTTTCAGATCCATTTACATGAAGATTATTAGATAGAAGTATAACTATCAAAAAGTAAAATAATGAATTAATTTTTGACATTAGTTTTTATTTCTTCCTATTAAAAACATTTATCAGATCAATAAGATTTTTTTTTAAATTAGAATCTCCAATTTTTTCAACTTTTTTTTGTAATCTAGCCTTCTGATTTTCATTAAAATCATACCTTCTTTTTTTTTCAATTTTTTCCTTGATCAAAACGATTCTTATATTTTTTATGAACTGGTATCCAAAAAAAGTATTTATTTTATCAATAATATCTTTTTTACTATATTCAACAAGAACTTGATCACCGTGAAAAACATTTAAAACCAAAATTCCGTTCTTAAGCTCCCTGTCTGTTTTGACGGATTTTGGATAGCAAACACTGGAAATTTTTTTTCCAACTAAGCTAGACCAATTGTAAATTATGCTTGAATAGTTGTGACCACCTTTTTTTAAGATTGTTTTTAGACCGCGTGGCAATGAATTTGATACTGTCTTAAGTCCTTGAATAGAATACATTGATTTATTAATATAGATTTTTTTATCATGCATATTAAAACTAATTTATCAAAAAAAATAATTACTTGGTATGATAATAATAAACGATCTTTACCTTGGCGCGTACCTTTTAATTCACCTAAAAAGCTTTATTACAGATTATTAAGCGAGTTTATGTTGCAGCAAACCCAGGTAAAAACTGTGATTCCTTATTTTGAAAGATTTACAAAAGAAATTAAAACTTTAAAGAAACTTTCTACAACCAGCGAAAGAAAAATTCTTAAATTTTGGGAGGGCCTTGGTTATTACAGAAGAGCAAAAAATTTACTTACTACAGCAAAAATTATTATTAACCAAAAAAAATCAATACTGCCCAAAACCTTAATTGATATTAAAAAACTTCCAGGGGTAGGAGATTATACCGGAAATGCATTATTGGCCCTGGTTTACAACCAACCCCGATTAGCTTTAGACGGTAACGTGAAAAGGGTTTTTTCAAGAATACTAAATAAACATGAAAAAAAAATAGATTTTGAAAATATAATTAAAAAAAATAAGAAAAAAATATTTCACTCAAAAAGAAATTCAGATTTAGTTGAAGCGATGATGGAATTTGGTGCTTTAATCTGCAAACCACAAGAACCTAATTGCAGAATTTGTCCTATTAATAAAATTTGTAAATTTCGTAAGTCTAATAAGCACATTAAATTAACTGACACAATTAGATCAAATAAAAAAAAGTATAATATTTTTTGTTATTTGAATAAAAAAAAACAAATTGGTTTAACAAATAAAAATAATTTAGGATTTTTAAAAGAATATAATCTGCCAATAATAAAAGAAAAATCAAATAAACATAAATTCAAAAATTGGAATTTTTTGTGTAATTATAAAAACTCTATTTCAAATAAACAATTAGATATAGATTTATATTATAAATTTTCAAATAAAATTCCGAAAAGTTTAAATTGGTATTCTCTATATAATAATAAAGAATTTATACCTACGTTTACTAAAAAGATATTTAGACAAGTGGAAAATTTATACTAATGAAAAAAAAAATTGCAGTAATAGGATCTGGTATTGCTGGTTTGACTGCCGCAAATCTATTCAAGACAAATTCTGACTTTGAGGTTATGGTTTACGAAAGAGAAAAAACATTAAGTCTAGAAGAAGGTTATGGAATACAATTGGCTCCTAACAGTGTTTCTATTTTGAATAAAATAGGATTTTCTAATATAAGTAATAATAATTTTTTTAACCCTTCAAAATTAAATTTTTACTCTATTGATAATAATAAAATTTGTGATTTAAACCTAACTAGATTTAATAGAGACACAGTTAAATATACCACCTTAAAGAGATCTATCTTAGTTGAGTTTTTGAAGAATAATTTATTTGCGAACAACATTAAGTTTGGAAAAGAGGTTAAAAAAGTTTCAAAAATTAAAGAAAAATTGTTAATTAATTTTGCTGACAATACTAATGATTTAGTAGACTTTATAATTATTTCGGATGGTGTTTTTTCTAAAACAAAATTAATAATTGAAAACAAAAATATCAAACCTCGTTACAATGGATCGATCGCCATTAGAAAAATAATCAAATCTTCAGAAGAGTTTAGTTATGAAAATGAAAATATATCACTAATAATGTTTCCTAATGCACACATAGTTATTTATCCAGTAAATAAAAATAATGAACTTAATTTAGTTTGTATTGTAAGACAAAAATCATTTCTAAATAAAGACCTACATTTAATAATTAAAAAAGAAATATTGTCTCAAAATAAAAATTTAGAAAACTTATTTAAAGGTCATTTAGAATCATGGCCAATTTACTTAACAAAAAAACCCACAAAATCAATTTATGAAAATCTATTTTATTTAGGAGATGCTTTTTATACATTCCCGCCAACAATGGCTCAGGGAGCAGGACAATCTATTGAGGGAGCAAAAGAATTATTTGATTTATTATCTCAAGACTCAAAAGAGATACAAAATCTTTATTTTAAAAAAAGGTTAGAAAGAACTAAGTTAATTGATAACAGGTCCAGATTAAATTATTTTTCTTTTCATCTCTCAAACCCATTAATGGTGAAAATTAGGAATGTGATGTTAAAAAAGATTACAAAAAATGAAAAACTTTTAGATAGATATTTGGGAAATATTTATCAAACAGTCTAGGAATTGGGTCTTAATCTTTCTCTTAGTTTATCAATTGGTTTTAAATTGTTTCCTGATTGATAATGCCAGTAGGTCCAACCATTACAACTTTCTGTACCCATTATCTTTGCTGCAACTTTGTGGATTGAGCCTTCAGTTTTTTGACATTTTAAACTTCCATCGATCATAATTTTCGCATTGTATTTTTTTTTCTGGTCAAATAATAATGTTCCTGCTTTGATCAACCCCATTTCTACTAAAGATCCAAAAGGGACCCTTGGTTTAGATTTATTGTTTTGAAGCGTATCTAGATAATCATCTTTTATAATATTTGTTTTATTTATTCTTTGGTATGCGGCTAAAAAATATTTCTTATCTTTCTCTATACCGAAATATTGTCTACCTAATTTTTTTGCTACAACTGCGGTAGTTCCTGTACCTAAAAATGGATCAAATATTAAGTCACCTTTATTTGTTGTTGCCAATATAATTCTGTGTATTAAAGCCTCAGGTTTTTGTGTCGAATGAACTTTTTTTCCATCCTTTTTTAATCTTTCTTTTCCGTTACAGATGGGCAACATCCAGTCAGATCTCATTTGCAAGTCGTCATTTAAGCATTTTAAAGATTGATAATTAAATGTGTATTTAGATTTTTTATTTTTTGAAGCCCAAATTAAAGTTTCGTGTGCATTGGTAAATCTCGTTCCTTTGAAGTTTGGCATCGGATTATTCTTTCTCCAAATAACATCATTTAATATCCAGTAATTTAAATTTTGTAAGTGATATCCCAATCTAAAAATATTATGATAAGTACCGATGACCCAAATAGTACCATTGTCCTTTAAAATTCTTTTACATTCTTTTAGCCAAGATTTACAGAAGTCATCATAATGTTTGAAGTTTAAAAATTGATCCCATTTATCATTAACACCGTTCACCTTGCTGTTGTCAGGCCTTTTTAATTTTTCTCCGATTTGCATGTTGTAAGGAGGGTCAGCAAAAACTAAATCAAAGGTTTTATCAGGAATCTTTTTTAATATTTCCAAAGAGTTTCCATTTACAATCCTATTAGAAAATTTTGACATTATTGAATTCAACCCGAAATTGAATCCATGGTCAAATTTTTTTTTCTAAAAATTTGAGTCTATAGTGTGTTGAAGATTCCTATTTAGACAAGATGTTGTATACGGGTCTATAACTTTTTCTATGATAGTCTGTAACTCCAAATTTTTTTAAGGCTCCCAGGTGTTGCCAAGTGCCATATCCAAAATTTTTGTTCCATCTGTATTGAGGAAATTTATTTCCTAATTTTATCATATAAAGGTCCCTGTAAACTTTTGCCACAATAGAAGCTGCAGAAATACATTTAATTTTTTGATCTCCCTTGATGACTGTTTTAGAATTTTTTATCTTTTTTGGTGCGTGGGTTCCATCAATTAGAAAAAGATGAGGTTTTTTCTTTAACTTTTTTGCAGCTCTTTCCATTGAAAGTAATGTAGCATTAAAAATATTATATTTATCTATTTCGTTTACGGATGCTGAACCAATTGCATACCAGGAATTTTTTTTTATATGCTCTGCAATCCTTATTCTGTCTTTAAATGGTATTGTTTTTGAATCTCTCAAAATTTTTTTGTTGATACTTTTTTTAAAAATAAGGGCACATGAAACAACAGGACCAGCCAAACAACCTCTTCCAACCTCGTCTACACCCGCAAGAATTTTATTAGCCATTTAATTTTATTTTTAACTCAGACATTTTTTTTTTGATCATTTTTAAATCTTCCCAAGCATACTTTTTTTGATCTGGCTGTCTCATTAGAAAAGCAGGGTGAAAAGAAGCAATTATTTCTGGATTAGCAATACCAATTTTTTTATTTACCCATTTTCCTCTAGCTTTAGAAATTACTACCTCATTACCCACAAGTGCGTTTAGCGCTGTACTACCTAATAATAATAAAATTTTTGGATTAATTAACTCTACATGTCTTACAAGAAATGGAAGATACCTTTTTATTTCTTCATCTGTTGGTTTTCTATTCATTGGAGGTCTAAAATTTACTACATTTGAAATGTAAACATTTTTTCTGTTAAGCTTGATAGCCTCAAGCATTTTATCAAGAAGTTTTCCTGCCCTGCCCACAAAAGGTTTCCCCTCCTTATCTTCATTAGCGCCAGGCCCTTCACCTATGATCATTATTTTGGCAAAGGGATTTCCATCTGAAAAAACTAAGTTTGTTGCATTTTCTTTTAGTTCACAGTTTTTAATTGAATTAATCTTACCTTTAAGTTTTTCAAGTAGATTTACCCTGTCTTTCGAATTCATTGTTAAGTTTTTATTAATATCTTTTTTATATCTATTTACTGATTTATTATCATACATTAGTTTATTATTGATCAGTTTATGATAAAGTTTTGTTCTATTAGTTTTTAAATTAGATTTTTTCATACTTATGAAACTTTACTATTTTGTTTTTAAATTTGTATTATATACCTTTATTTTTTTAGGTATATCCAATTCGTCATATTCAAAAATATTAGATTTCAATCAAGACGCTAAAAATGTTTCTAGCTATTTTTCTGGCACGATATCTTTTAATGATTTTGATTATTCAGGTGCTAAGAAATTCTTTGATAATCTTGACGATTCTGAAAATGCCAATGAAAAATTTTCATCAATGTTTATTCAATCTTTGTTAAATTTAGAAAAATACAATGAAGCTTATTTCTATTCCAAAAAATTAGAAAAAAAAAAATTATCAAATTTTGAGAGCAACCTTGTTCAAGGTTTATTTGAATTTAAAAATAAAAATTATACTAAAGCAAAATCATATTTTGATAAACTCGAACCAACTTTTGAAAATCAGTTAATTTTTAATCCCTTAAAAACTTCATTGATAATTTGGTCAGATATTTCAAATTCAAATAATAGGCAAAGTATTGATTTAATAAAATCTATGTCTTCTGATTACGGAAGCTTTAAATTTGTACAAGAGGTTTTTGCTCATTGTTATTTTGATACCCCTGATACAGAAAAAGAATTTACTAAGATTATCAAGAACGAAAGGGATAGATTTTATAGATACAATTTCTTCTTTGCTAATTATTTGTTTGAAAAGGGAAAGTATAAAGAAGCAGAAGAAATTATCAATTTAACTAAAAAAAATTTTCCCAGAAACTTGCTAATAAATCAATTTGGAGAGACTATAAAAAACAAAGAAAAAAATAAAAACAAATTTACTTGTGGAAACCCTCAAGATATTTTGGCGGAGATATTTTATGCTTTTGCAAATGCTCTTGCCGGCCAAGGAATGTATAAACTTTCAAACCTTTATATTAGCTTTTCCAAATATTTGAACCCAAATTTTTTATCTTACAATGCTTTACTTGCTGAAAACTTTCTTATGTTAAAAAAATATGATGAATCTAGAAAAATTTACGAAAAATTATTTAAAGCAGGATCCTTTTACAAATGGCATGCTAGCAAAGAAGTTGCTTTAATATTAGAACTTCAAGAAAAAAAAAAAGAGGCAGTACATTTTTTGTCAAAAGCTTACAAGAATATAGATATTAGTCTTTATCGAACTTTTGACTTAGCAAATTATTTGAGAGGCCATAAAAAATATGAGGAATCAATAGAATTGTATTCTGAAATTCTGTCACAAATCAACAAAGATCATTCACTTTATCCGAAGGTTTTAGACAGAAGAGGGACTGCTTATGAAAGAATCGGAAACTGGGAGTTTGCTGAAAAAGATTTATTATTATCATTAGAAGTTCTTCCGGACCAAGCATATACGATAAATTATTTGGCTTATTCTTGGATCGAAAAAGATAAAAATACCAACAAAGCTCTTACAATGTTAAAAAAAGCAGATGATTTAAAAAAAAATGATGGTTACATCACAGACTCTTTGGGTTGGGCTCTATACAAACTTAAAAATTTTTCAGAGGCTAGAATTTACTTAGAACGTGCCATTAAAATTATGCCAGACGATCCCGTTGTTAATGATCATTTTGCTGATTGTTTATGGATGAATGATAAAAAAATTCAGGCGCGATATTATTGGAAATATGTTTTAACTTTAGAAAACACTGAAAAAGAATTAAGACAAAAGATTAAAAATAAATTATTGTTTGGTCTAGAGAAAAGTTAAAAATACTATTTATGGGCAAGGCAATTTTAAAATCTTATTGTAAAATTAATTTATTTTTAAATGTTGGTAAAAAAAACAAGAAAAGAAAACTACATAATATTCAATCTTTGGTTTGTCTAATTAACTTATATGACAAGATAGGAATAAGCAGGATTCTCACCCAAAAAGACAATGTCAAATTTTTTGGAAGATTTAGTGTCAATGTTAAGAAAAAAGATAATTCAGTGAATAGATGCCTTTCGCTATTGAGAACTAAAGGAATAATAAAAAGAAATCATAATTATAATATTTTGGTTAAAAAGAATATTCCAGTTTTTTCAGGACTAGGAGGAGGTTCCAGTAATGCGGCTGCTTTAATAAATCATTTTACAAAAAAAAAGGAACTGCTTGAAAAGGATAAGTCTTACTTTTCAAGAAAACTGGGTTCGGATTTAAGATTATTTTTTGGTTCCAAGCAAATTTTTCAAAAAAACTTAAACCAAACAATTGATTTGAAAAGCAAACTTAATTTTTATTTTATTTTGGTTTACCCGTTTTTAAAATCATCCACCAAAGATGTATATTCAAAAGTTAAAGTCTACAAAAATTTAAAAGCAGATAGTTTTTATAAGAAAAGCTCAAAATTAAAGATTATTCATTATTTAAAGTATCAAGAAAATTCTTTAGAAAAAATTGTGATCTCAAAATTTCCTATAATACAAAAAATTTTACTTGAACTAAGAGTTATCAAAAATTGTCAATTTTCTAGAGTTACCGGATCAGGCTCTGCATGTTTTGGTGTATTTTTAACAAAAAAGAGTGCAGATTTGGGATTAAAAAAAATTAAAAAAAAATTTCCTAAATTCTGGTGTGTTGTTGGTAAAACTATTTAAATTCGTTTTTTTGTGGTATATCAAAAATTGAATTGGGGCGTAGCCAAGCGGTAAGGCAGTGGTTTTTGGTACCACCATCCTAGGTTCGAATCCTAGCGCCCCAGCCA
>MDTB01141977.1_pt1 | contig 24545 bp, 25 predicted proteins | sample 811161 | NCBI WGS metagenome assembly MDTB01 (sample SAMN05326650, study PRJNA326480) | marine metagenome | isolation source: seawater | place: Mediterranean Sea | collected 2009
CTGGGCTACTTACCAAAACTTACTCGAACGCCCGTTGTTCTCGCTCAATAAACGCTTCCTCCAAGGCAGAGCGAAGCAAGGAAATGCTTAAGTTTTGTGGCAATATACGCTCCTCGCCTTCTGGGGTGATTAAAATGTAGAGCGGAACACCCGAACGGCCATAGGCTTCCAAAGCCTCCGTGATCACGGGGTCATTGTGTGTCCAATCGGCAGTGAAAAGGCGAATCCCATACTTGCGAAAAAGCACATCCGCCTTTTTCGAATTTAAAATAAAAAACTTATTACGCTGACAGATTAAACACCAACTCGCAGTGAAGTCGATAAAGACCCCCGCACCCGCCGCTATTGCCGCATCGACGGCCGGCGGCGACCAGGCTTCCCAGCGACTTGAATCCAAAGCCTGTTCATTCGTAACGAATCCCGTCGATTTGTGAAGACTCCCTTCCTCCGAAGCCGATCTATAGAGTCGGGACATAGCTATTCCGATCCCTAAGATGGCACTCAAAATCAAGGCCAAGGCAATTACTGCTGCCCATCGACGCACAGACAATGCTTGGGTAATTGCTCCCCAACGACCAAATATCCAGCCGGCAATACCCAAGAGCCACAACAACAACATGCCGAGTACCAATGCATCCGTACCGGCCGATTCTCCAACCACCCAGAGAAAGAAACCCGTTGTTGCCATGAGCAACCAAGCCATCAACTGACGAAATAGCTCCATCCACGCTCCCGGAACAGGCAATAATTGAGCTGCTTTAGGGAGGTAAGCAAACAGTAAAAAAGGAAAAGCCATACCCAAGCCCATCGTAGCAAATAGCAAAAGCCCTAAACCCGTCTCAAGTTGGAGGGCTAATCCACTGACCCCTCCTATGAAAGGCCCCACGCAAGGAGCCCCAGCAACCGCAGCGAGCACTCCCGTGAAAAAAGAAGTCAAAGAACTGGAGGTATTTGATGTAGGTACTGCCTGTGCCCAACGCGTCAAAGTGGTACCCAACTCAAACACACCAAAAAAATTCAAGCCCAAGAGAAAGAATAGGGCAATAAGTGCCGTGATAAAATAAGGATCTTGCAATTGGAAGCCCCAACCTACCTGTTCACCCAAGCCTCTCAGAATAAATAATAAGCCAGCTAAAAGAACAAAGCTACAAACGGTACCCGCCGTATAAAAAAAGGCCTGCTGGCGATGTGCACTCGCACCCGACTCGATCTGCTCCATCAAGCTAAACAGTTTAATCGACAGAACGGGAAGGACGCAGGGCATTAAATTTAAAATCAGCCCACCTAAAAATGCAGCCAACAACCAACCAAACACACCCCATTTGATCAAGGCTCGCTCTAAGTTTTGTCCATTACTTTCCCATTTATCTTCTTCTTGAGCGCTGGCCTGAGCGGACTGCCTCGCTTGAGTGAGGCGTACTGAAGCATCTGAAAGGGTCGGAGTTGCCACTAGCGGCCAATCGATTGACAGCTCTTGAGAACCTAGAATACATTCATTTTTACAAAGAACCCATTCGACCTGCACCGAAAGAGAAATGTGGTCTCCGATTGAATAACCCTGATCCTTAAAATTATCGGGAGCAATCAATTCATATAAAAACAAGACTTGTCCTGAATACCCGTTGCCCTCAAAGCCCCCATAATCATAAAGGGCAGGTTCCGGATGATCGAGAGCACGGAGTTGGAAGCCCTCGGGCAAATCCCAAATTAGCGTCGGTTCCAGCTTCTCGGTTGACAAACCCGCCCAATAAAAATGCCAGCCTTCTTCGAGATCAAACTGCAAGCCAACCAACTGCGCTCGCTTGTCCTTATCTTCAAACTCGAGCGGCAGCCCCGCCCATTCCGAAAGAAACTGAATGCGTATCGCAGCGCTCGCATTATCGCCAAGCCCTTGCGCTTGTATCGGTCCATACTGGACGAGCAAGCAGAAAACTAACAGGCTGAAGCCTCGCATAAATGGGAACAGAGACATAACTACATCTAAAGAAAAAAGGGATGGGATATAAAGCAAAATAAAAGCACAATTATCCCGGACTGTATGCTTTACAAAATCCTATGTAGGCAGAAACTTTAAAAAATGCCCACTGCATTAAGATATTACGGCGATCCGATACTTCGCCTCTCCGGAGCGACTGTAGAATCCTTTGATCTCGATTTAAAAAAACAGGTCGAAGAAATGTTTGAAACTATGTACGCCGAAGAGGGCATTGGTTTGGCGGCTCAACAAATTGGCATCGCCCAACAAATCTGTGTGGTTGATGTTCGCCCACCCGAAAACAGTGACCTTCAGTTCAACTACCGCTACGATGACAAAGTACTGCCCCTCGACTTATTTATGCCCCTCGCCCTGATCAATCCACAGGTTGAAGTAATCGATCCGAGAGAGAGCACGTACCAAGAAGGTTGTCTTTCCTTTCCCGGCATCCAAGGGCATGTTGTCCGACCGAGTGGCGTCCGCTGTCATTTTCAAGACTGTGATGGGCAAAGCCATTGCCTTGAAGCCGACGGTCTTCTCGCTCGTTGCATCCTCCACGAAATCGACCACCTCAACGGCATACTCTTCATCGATAAAATGGAACGCAGAGACCTCCAGAAAAACAACACACGCATCAAGCAGCTCAAGCGTTCCTATAAAGATACGGGGCAATCAAAGTAACTCAAACGACTTTTAATTGGACAAAAACAAGGCCGAGCTGCCAAAAGGAAGCCCGACCTTGAACAAACAAACACTATGATGTGTTAAATAATTTTAGAAGGACCAGCCGTAGGATGCCACGACTTTGTAGTCTTCACCTTCTAAATCAGAAACTGTCAAAGTGAAATCTTCATAAGCGATGTCCACTTGATAGTGCGAATCATCTGCATCTGAATCACTATCACCGTAGGTAAAAGTGGCAGATACTGTCTCTGTCAGATCAATGCCGTAAGAGAGTGCATAATAGGTATCTTCGGTATCTGGATTGTAAGCTAGGAAAACATCCACTCCTGAAAATGAAGTCCCGGCGTAGAATTCCTCGAAATCTCCACCTTGTGTAGGATACATATAACTGATGTAACCCACATCAATACCGTTGATTTCCGTACCGATGTAGAAATCAAATTCTTCACCGACAGCACCCTCAAAAGAAGTGTTACTTGTCCATACACCGGCGTAAAAACCCTCACCGGCATAATCGAGTCCACCGCTTACTGCTGAACCATCTTCGGTTTGTGTTTGACCACGCCATAGATAGTTAGAAGTAACACCGATGTTTCCAGAAATTTCAGCATAGGCTGAAGTAATGAATGCACACGCACCCATGAATAGTGTAATTAATGTAATATTTTTCATACGTATTTAAGTTGTTTGTTTGGGACGAACCCACCTAAACAAAAGCTTAAACCGTGCCAATTAATCTTTTTGTGCCTTTTAAAACAGGCACTTTGCCGAAGAAGTAGCCAAAGCGACTTCTAGCGACGATCGTTTAAGCCGTCCGCATGGAAATGGAGGATATATTTTTCGCAAAAATAAGGGTTGTTGAGCATCGCCCCTAAATCGACGATTTGATCGGGTGCATATTGGGTCGACGCAAGTTCCTCAGCAAAGGCCCCGCCCTTCCAATACAACAGCCCGTTGGCAAGACTGTGTTTGTGCCCCGAGCGTGCGTTATTGCCGATCCAAGACAAAAATTCCGGCAAGTTCTTCACCGCCCGACCAGTAATAAAATCAAAACGCTCGCCCAAGTCCTCGGCACGCATTTGCCGAGCCGATACATTTTTCAAACCCAATGCATCGGCAATGGATCGGACAACCTGAATCTTTTTTCCCACTGAATCAATCAGCGTGAATTGAGCTTGAGGATAGCAAATTGCCATGGGCAATCCAGGGAGTCCGCCCCCCGTTCCCACATCTAAAAATTTCGCAGTTCCTTTGATCTGCAAAATATTCGTTACCGCCAAACAATGGACTAAATGTCGCTCGTTCAGTGCATCAATATCCTTTCGAGAAATCAAATTGATTTTCGTATTCCACTCACGCAAGAGTTCCCCCCAGTGCTCGAGGACCGGCCACGCATCGGTATGGATATGTGGAAATAAATCTTTAAAAGCTGCTAATTTCATTCGCTTTTTTCACTGTATTAACTTTAAACAATTATAAGCAATTCAAAGAATTAAACTTGTACATATCAAGTTATCACAATATGTTGATTTGTTTATGAGCGAAAAAATCCAATCCCGTCCTCAGGCATCCGTGGATGCGCCCGCCAAACCGTACAGCGAGCGTGTTCAGCAACTGCATGGCTTGCTGGAGACCCGATTGGTCTACCTTGACGGGGCAATGGGCACGATGATCCAGACCCATTCCTTGGAAGAATCTGATTTTCGAGGCGAGCGCTTTGCCGATCATCCCGTGGATTTGAAGGGTAATAACGACCTATTAACCCTGACGCGGCCCGAGGTGATTGAATCCATACACCAATCCTTTCTCGCAGCGGGTTCCGACATCATTGAAACTAATACCTTCAGCTCGACGGCAATCGCACAAGCCGACTACGAACTCGAAACCATCGCCTATGAACTGAATAAATCTGCAGCTGAACTGGCGCGTCGAGTGGCCGACAGCTTTTCAAAAGCAGAAAGACGCCCTACTTTTGTTGCCGGTGCAATCGGACCGACCAATCGCACCTGTTCAATGTCCCCCGATGTCAATCGACCCGAATACCGAGCGGTTAGCTTCGACCAACTCGTCCGTGATTACGGTGAACAAATCCGTGGACTCGTCGATGGCGGAGTCGACCTCCTCCTCCCCGAAACCGTCTTTGATACCCTCAATCTCAAAGCCGTCCTCTATGCCATTCAAAACTTTCAAGAAACGCATCCCGTACAGATACCGGTGATGCTCTCCGTCACCATAACCGATCAATCGGGGCGCACCCTCTCCGGACAGACTATAGAAGCTTTTTGGAATTCTGTAATCCACGCACAAGCCCTGAGTGTCGGCATCAACTGTGCTCTTGGGGGGCGAGAAATGCGCCCCTACATCAAAGAACTATCCGAAATCAGCGATCGTTATGTCAGCGCCTATCCCAATGCGGGCTTACCCAACCCACTCTCTGAAACCGGCTATGACGAAACCCCCGAACAGACGGCAGACGCACTCGTCGATTTTGCTCAAAGTGGATTTATCAACATCATTGGTGGCTGTTGTGGAACGACACCCAAACACCTTAAAGCGATTGTCGATCGCACCCGCAACATCGCCCCTCGCCAGCGTCCCCAGCGACCCCCCGCCACTCGTCTGAGCGGACTTGAGGCCTTCAATATTTCTCCTGAACACAGCTTTGTAACCATCGGTGAACGCAGCAATGTTACTGGATCGCCCCGCTTCAAAAAAATGATTCTCGAGGATAATTGGGAAGGAGCGCTGGCCGTCGCCCTCCAGCAAGTCGAAAACGGAGCCAATATTATCGATATCAACTTTGATGAAGGCTTGCTCGATTCCGAAGCCTGCATGACCCGCTTCCTCAATCTCATTGCCTCTGAACCAGCAATTGCTCGAGTCCCCATCATGATCGACAGTTCCAAATGGTCGGTTATCGAAGCGGGCCTCAAATGCGTCCAAGGGAAATGTATCGTTAATTCCATCAGTTTAAAAGAGGGTGAAGCGGTCTTTCTCGAGCAAGCAAGAGCCATTCAGCAATACGGAGCCGCCGCTGTCGTTATGGCTTTTGATGAAACGGGTCAGGCGGCGACTGAGGCAGATAAGGTTCGCATTTGTCAACGAGCCTATCACTTGCTTAGAGAGCGATTGGACTTCAATCCACACGACATTATTTTCGACCCGAATATTCTCACCATTGCCACCGGAATGGAGGAGCACAACAACTATGCGGTCGATTTTATCAACGCTGTGCGAACGATCAAAGCCACCTGCCCTGGCGCTCTGACCAGTGGTGGTGTCAGCAATATTTCCTTTTCCTTTCGCGGTAACAATCCGGTGCGTGAAGCGATGCATTCCGCCTTTCTCTACCACGCTATTCAAGCCGGTCTCGATTTCGGAATCGTCAATGCCGGCATGCTTGAAGTCTACGAAGAAATCGAGCCCGAGTTACTCAAAAAAGTAGAAGCTGTTCTCCTCAACCAATCGCCTGATGCAACTGAAGCACTGATTGAGCACGCAAATGCAATCAAAGGAACGGAAAAGAAAGTTGAACCCAAAGAAGCAGATGCTTGGCGAAAAGCCACGGTTGAAGAGCGCCTCAGTCACGCCCTGATCAAAGGCATTGTCGAATTTATTGAAGTCGATACTGAAGAAGCCCGCCAGAAGCTTGGGCGTCCCCTCGAGGTGATTGAAGGCCCCTTGATGGACGGGATGAAAATTGTCGGCGATCTATTTGGCCAAGGAAAAATGTTCCTTCCTCAAGTAGTCAAAAGTGCTCGCGTAATGAAAAAAGCCGTGGCCTACCTCACCCCCTTCATGGAGCAAGAAAAAGCGGAAAATCCAAACGCTCGATCGCAAGGGAAATTTTTAATAGCCACGGTTAAAGGCGATGTGCACGACATTGGTAAAAACATCGTATCCGTTGTCCTCTCATGCAATAACTACCAAGTCAAAGATCTCGGCGTGATGGTGGCTTGTGACGTGATTTTAAAAGAAGCTCAAGCCTGGGGGGCAGACTTCATTGGTTTGTCTGGATTGATTACTCCCTCCTTGGAGGAAATGATTCACAACGCCAAAGAGATGGAACGGCTCGCCTTTAAGCAACCTCTTCTCATCGGCGGTGCGACAACGAGCAAGGCACACACTGCCATAAAAATTGCCACAAACTATTCGGGTCCGGTCGTTCATGTTGCCGACGCCTCATTGGTCACTGATGTCTGCAACCAATTGCTCAACCCAGACAAAGCCCCTGCTTATATCCGTGCCCTAAACGAAGACCAAGCCTTACGCCGTGAACGCTTTCTTGAAAATCAAAACAAAACGGAATTGATCCCACTTGAAGCAGCCCGTGCACAAGGCTTTCAGTGTGACTGGTCAAAAGTGGCGATCACGCTACCCGAGCACAGCGAGTTAATCGTCAATCCCTCAATCGATTTGGCCACCCTTGCTGACTATATCGATTGGTCTCCTTTTTTCTGGGCTTGGGAACTTAAAGGCGTCTATCCGAAAATTTTAGAACATAAAAAATGGGGTGCACAAGCACGACAATTATATGAGGACGCCCAACGTATCCTCGATCAAATTATCTCGTCTAAAGCCATTACCGCTAAATCCGCCCTTCGCATTTGCTATGCCAATGCCCGAGGGGATGACATCCGTCTCTATGCCGATCCTCAGCGAGCGGAATACTTGGGAACACTTCCCATGCTACGACAACAGAAGAAAAAACAGGGGGACGCCGTTTACTACAGCTTATCGGATTTTATAGCTCCGGAAGAAAGTGGTCGCATTGATGCCTGCGGCGCCTTTATTTGCAGTATCGAGGGCGTAGAGCACTACGCAGAACAATTTGAAGCGGAAAAAGATGACTACACAGCTATCTTAGTTAAAGCCATTGGTGACCGACTGGCCGAAGCCTTAACCGAATACACGCATGAACGAGTTCGCACCGAACATTGGGGCTATCGCAAAAATGAAGCTTTGTCCGTGGACGCACTCATTTCTGAAGATTACCAAGGAATTCGTCCCGCTCTCGGCTACCCAGCTTGCCCAGATCATTCCCAACTCTCAACAATCTGGGAGCTCCTCGATGGGGAACGGCAAACTGGCGCCCGCTTAACTGAAAATTTTGCCATCGCACCAGCTTCCACCGTCAGTGGACTTTATTTCGCCCATGAACAGGCCAATTATTTCCATGTCGGATCGATTTCAAAAGAGCAAATGTCCGATTATGCTCTCCGAAATCAACAAAGCATCGCTCAATCTGAACGACAATTAGCCAGCAATAAAGGCTACTGAACCAAATCAGTTCTATTTAGAATAAACGAAAATTAATACATTGCTGTACTGATTTAGTTCAATTTATAAAAAAATTTCCTTAAGACAGTATTGACATTTAGAACCATTTTAGTTCAATAATAAAATTGATCTAAATTATGTCTCAGCCTAAACGCTATCTGGTCGTCCTCTTTAAAGTGCTATCCCCTAAAACGATCCAGCGATCAAAAGAACTTCAACTCTTTGCACAGTCTGAGCACCTCCGTCAGGTGAGTGAAATCGTCAACGATCCACACATTGCCCAAACCCTCTGTTCCCCCTTTTCCAAAAACCAAGAAAATCACTTTCAAGGTATTTACAACACGGGGAACGGTCTCATCCAAAGTTTATTTCACTTGCGCCAAGCAATGCACCCAGACACGCTACAATTTTCAATCGGGATTGGCGATGTGGACAATCCCATCAACCCAGTGATGGCCACTGATATACAGGGCACGGCGATCGAACACGCCCAAATTGGGCTCAATCGAGCCCCTAAAACAGGGCACTACTTAGTTCTTACAGGCTTTTCCAAGTCCTTAGAGCGCACCCTGCTACCAACAGTCACCTTGCTCTGGGCTAGTACGCGTTCTTGGAACTTAAACCGATTGAAAATACTCAATAAACGACTGCAAGGCTATTCAGAGTCAGCCATCGGTAAGCAGCTTCAGATCAGCGAGCGCGCTGTATACAAAAACATAGCCCAAGCTCAATTGGGACAATGGGTCGATTTAATTCTCGCCGTTGAAGATAGTTTCACTGGTCTTTTAAAGCCACCAGCCCTTACACAGTAGCGTAATTCAATCTGCTGAGCCCCCAGACAAAACTAGAATAATACTGAAAGCGGGAAACGATTAAATAATATCGACCCATCGTAGAAATAACTTTTACTAGAGAACAATGTCTCTTTTTTACGCAACCTTTATAACGGGTCTCTGCTTGATCTTCAGCGGAGCTACTTTGATTTTTTCGCAGACTAGGGCAAAGGAATTCCTAACGGCTTTCCCGCGTTCGAAAGCAGCCACCTACTACACCATGGCCATTGCTATGGCTTGGTTTTCCTTCAGAATTTACAACCTAGACACCTCCGACTTCGGAGACTATAAGCAGATACTTCTAGTGCTCTTTCTTGCAATCACCGTATCCTCATTTTACTTTGTCCCTGATTTTTTAAGTGTGCGAGCCCTTGCTGGCATCATTCTGTTGATCTCTGACGTCTTACTTGATGCCGCCTTCATGCGTGAACCCAGCCAACGCTTGTTTTTAGTTAGCTTTGTCTATGTTATGATCCTCCTCAGTTTCATCATTGGGGCGAGCCCCTACTTGATGCGGGATGCCCTCAAATGGCTCTACAAAGAAACCCTTCGCATAAAAATTCTTGCCTACACCTTGATCGCCTACGGAAGCCTTTTGACCTGGGCTGCCCTCAGTTACTAACATGATAGAGCCAGCGAGAAAAAAAGGTTTTTTATTCATTATTTCTGGTCCTGCCGGCAGTGGCAAAACCACCATCTGCGATGGATTGATTGCCTGCAAGGGACTAAAACGCATCATCACCACGACCACCCGAAGCCCCCGAGTTGGCGAAATCGACGGACGGGACTATCACTTTTGTTCACGAGCAGATTTTGAAACAAAAATTTCTGAAGATGCGTTTTATGAGTATGCAACTGTACACAACCACTACTACGGAACACAGCGCTCTGCTATTCTCGAACCGATTCTCGCCGGTGAACACCGCATGCTCAATATCGATGTCCAAGGTGCTCAGACAATCCGTGATAAAGCACGTCAAGACTCCGTTTTGACTGGACAGGTTGTCAGTATCTTTATCATGCCTCGATCGCTAGATATTTTAAAGGAGCGCTTGTTGGGAAGAGGCACCGACAGTACCGCCGAAATCGAACGCCGCCTCAGAGTCGCTGAAACTGAAATGAAAGGACACTCAAGCTACGATCACTGCATTCACAGTGATACAAAAGAAAGGGATTTAGCAAAAATGTGCTCTATTTATGACGCCACCTTGGCTGGAATCCGTCAGAATCAAGACCTTTGAGTACGCATGATCCACATATGATCCAAAAGCTATGCCACCTCGTTTTTCTAAAGATGCACTGAGTCCTCGCCTTGAATGGTCGGCGATTGATCCCCGCTACCTCGATCAATTAATTGCTTGGGCACAAGCAGAAGACCTTACTGGGCTGGGCTTTAAACAGCGTCCTGCCCATGCCTTTGACATCAGTTCCGACTATATTTCCCAGCGAACTGAAAACCAAGCCAGTGCGGCGATCATCGCTCGCGAGGCCTGCGTACTCTGCGGTCTAAAATTGATTCACTCTATCCTCAAGGCTTACGATACCAAACTGTCGTTCCACCCCAGTGCAACGGACGGAGACTCACTGGAGAAAGGGGGACTAATTGGTCGCATTGAAGGGCCTGCTGCCTCCCTGCTACAAGCAGAACGCGTCCTTTTAAATTTCCTCCAACACCTCAGCGGAATCGCCAGTCTAACGCAATGCTTCACCGACTGCCTTAAAGGTTCAAAAACACGCCTTTTAGACACCCGAAAGACCACACCCCTCTATCGAGTGCTAGAAAAATATGCCTTTGTCTGCGGTGGTGGCTATAACCATCGCTACGGCTTATATGATCGCATCATGATCAAAGATAACCATTGGGCTACGCTCACATCGAAGCCGGATGCCCCCGCCCTAGAGGCGATACAGCAGCTTCGCCAAGACTATCCTGAACTCCCCATGCACATTGAAGTCGATCACTTCGATCAAATTGAGCATGCTCTAAACGCTGGAGCTGATTGCATCCTACTTGATAATTTCACCCTCGATGGATTAGAGCAAGCCGTTGATCAGATTGGTAATCGCGCGTATACTGAAGCAAGTGGAGGGATTCAATTCGAAGATTTAAACGCACTCAAGATGCTCGGCCTTGATTTTATTTCAACTGGGGCGCCAGTACACCGCAGTCCATGGATCGATATTGGAATTGATTGGTTGTGATATTAAACTGTGATGAAGCCGTCCATGAACAACCGAGCAGCCATTCCCGTTGATCCAGCAGAGGTCGCAGTGATTTCTGCCCTTTACCAAGCCAGCAAACCCGTCTCCGGCACAGACTTAGCAAATCGCATCGGCCGCTCTCGAACCACCGTGCATACAAAAATTGAACAATTAAAAAAGACGGGCTTCGAAATTCATGCCTCCACTCGGAATGGCTATCAGCTAAAAAAAATTCCCCAAGAACTGAGTCTGCCTCTGTTACATTTTTTAAGTTGCGACCTGCCCAAACCCTTTCCCATTTTCTTCTATACTTCAATCGACAGCACCAACATAGAAGCAGAGCGCCTCTGCACCGCAGGTACGAAGCCGCCTTTTGCTGTCATTGCAAACAAACAATCCGCCGGCAAAGGTCGACTCGGGCGCAGCTGGCATAGCCAGTCCGAACAAAACCTCTATTGCTCAATCGCCTTCGCCCCAAATACAGAAGCGGAAAAACTCCGAACTTTTACTTTGTGGGCAGGGATTCAAATTTGTCGCTATTTACAAAAGTTGGTGCCGAATCTCCCATTAAAAATTAAATGGCCCAATGACCTATACTGCATGGGGAAAAAATTTTCTGGTATGTTAACCGAAGCCCGAATTGATCAGGACCGGATGCAAACCTTGATTTTTGGTTTGGGCTTAAACTTAAATAGCCTAGAAAGCGCCTTTCCCGAAGAACTCCGCAAGACGGCGACGAGCTTGCGAGTGGAGGCAAAAAAAACCTTTGAAATCAATACTCTCTGCATTGAAATCATTCGTGCTTGCCTATCTGCCTACGAAAACTGTATTGAGGAAAGCACCACTGAATCGCTGGTTGAAGCTTGGGACGCCCTCGATTATTTAAAGGGGAAAAGCATATCTCTAAGAGAAAAAGAAACGGTTTATTCAGCCATTGCTTCCGGTATCTCTCCAAACGGAGCTTTACAAGTTAAAACAAACTGTGGATCAATTAAGTCAATCCATTCTGCGGACATCACGCTAAACAAATGAAACTACTCTGTATCGATATTGGAAACACCAATGTAAATTTCGCTGTCGTTGAAAAACAGTCTATCTATGATGCGGCCGCCTTCTCGACCCAAAAACTGAGAAAAGACGCCCATTATATCCGAGACTTTGAAGCCTTGATTGATCGCTACCCTATTTCTGCAATCGCTTATTGCTCGGTTGTTCCTGAACTTAATCTCCGACTAGAATCACTCTTTCCCTCAAAGCTACCCATATTCCAACTCACTGACAAAAGTGCCCTTGGCATGCCTTTGGCCTATCCCAATCCGAAAGAAATTGGCCACGACCGGATCGCCAATGCCATCGCCGCCCAAGAATACTACGAACTGCCTGCAATCATTATAGATTTAGGAACGGCTATCACCTTTGATGTCGTAACCCAAAAGGGTTACGAAGGGGGTATTATTGCCCCTGGCTTTGAATTGATGTCACGCTATCTAAATGAACAAACGGCTCTGTTACCGAAATTAGACACATCGAAGCTAGCCTTTGCCCCGAACGATCAAGAAGCCTTTGGTCGATCCACTGTTGAAGCAATGTCACTGGGTATTTCAGTCGGCTTTTCTGGCATGGTAGATGCCCTTTTACAGCACTTGCGCAAACACATTGACTCAACAGATGCACAGACTACGACCCTCATATCTACTGGAGGGAGTATCAGCCAGCTCAATTCAGAGTGGGCCGCAGAAACCAAATGCGTCGATCACTTGACCTTGATCGGGCTAGCCGAAGCGTATCAGCGTTGGTTCAATAAAGAAGCTTGTAATTGACAAAAGCGTAAGGCTTCACGAATGCGTTCTTGCTGATGCGCGGACGCATGTTCTTTAGTCCCCGAAGCTTCAGCCTCTGACTCTAAATCGACGAGCTTCTTTTCTAGAGCACTGATTTCCGTCTGGAGATCGGCAGCATTTATATCGCTACTGGCACGGGCTTCATCGGTCAAAACTGAAACCGTATTTGCAACCAATTGTGCGTAGCCTCCCTTAATTGCATAAGATACTTCACCGCCTGAACTGAACACTTTTAAAACCCCTAGTTTCAATTGCGTCATTAGGGGTACGTGTCCTTTTAAAAGCCCCACTTCGCCCATCTGTGTAGGCAAAATTACCTGCTTGGCTTCTGTGGACAAAACTTTTTCAAAAGGGGATATAATCTCTAGTTTAAGCATCTCGGAAACGAATTATGCCTTGCCAGCTTCAAGTGCTGAATCAATAGAACCAATCATGTATAAATCATTTTCTGCCATCGCATCACATTCGCCATCTAAGATCATTTTGAATCCTTTAATCGTATCAGAGATGGAAACATATTGTCCTGAGATTCCGGTGAAAACTTCCGCAACATGGAAGGGTTGGGATAAGAATTTTTGTACTTTTCTCGCACGATAAACAATTTGTTTGTCCTCGGGAGAGAGCTCATCCAAGCCTAAAATGGCGATGATGTCTTGCAAATCCTTATAGCGTTGAAGCACATTTTGAACACCCCGTGCAACTTGATAGTGCTCGTCACCAACCACTGCGGGATCGAGGGCATTTGAAATTGAGGCTAAGGGATCTACTGCTGGATATATACCAAGCTCGGCGATCGAACGCTCGAGAACAATGGTTGAATCCAAGTGAGCAAAGGTGTTGGCTGGGGCGGGATCCGTCAAATCATCCGCCGGCACATAAACTGCTTGGAAAGAAGTAATCGAGCCCTTCTTAGTCGAAGTGATCCGCTCTTGTAAGTTACCCATTTCCTGAGAAAGTGTTGGTTGATAACCCACTGCCGATGGGGAACGACCGAGCAATGCAGATACCTCGGCACCCGCTTGAGAAAAACGGAAGATGTTATCGACAAAAAGCAAAACATCTTGGTTTTTTTCATCTCTAAAATATTCGGCCATGGTCAGTCCAGATAAGGCGACCCGCATACGCGCACCGGGAGGCTCATTCATTTGCCCGTAAACCAAGGCGACTTTAGAATTTTCCATGTTCGCTTGATCGATGACCCCCGCATCGGACATTTCGTGATACAAGTCATTCCCTTCACGAGAACGCTCGCCCACTCCAGCAAAAATTGAATAACCTCCATGTGCCTTGGCAATGTTGTTGATCAACTCCATAATCACCACGGTTTTACCCACTCCAGCACCACCGAAAGCGCCGACTTTACCTCCTTTGGTGAAGGGACAAATTAAATCAATCACCTTGATACCCGTCTCTAATATCTCGGCCTCGGTCGCTTGGTCTACCAACTCAGGTGCTCCGCGGTGAATCGGTCTTCGCTCCTCCGTTTGCACGGGACCACGCTCATCCACTGTATTTCCAGTGACATCAAAAATTCGGCCTAGAACCGCCTCCCCCACGGGAACGCGAATTGGTGCTCCAGTATTGATAACAGGCATTCCGCGACGCAATCCATCGGTTGAAGACATGGCAACCGCACGAACAACGCCATCACCGAGGTGTTGTTGCACTTCTAAGACTAACTCTTTTGCATCATTGCCGACTGTGAATTCAACGACAATAGCGTCGAGAATATTAGGGACAATCTCCTCGGCAAAAGATACATCGACCACCGCGCCGATTACTTGAACTATTTTTCCAGATGTACTCATAATTTTACTCTCAATTAAATGCTTGGGCTTTTACTATTTTCTTTTGTTATGCAGCCGATGCGGCAGCAATTTCTAAAATCTCTTGGGTGATTGCCGCTTGTCGGGCTTTGTTATAATCTAAAGTGAGTGAGTCGACGAGCTTAGAAGCATTGTCTGTAGCAGACTTCATCGCCACCATGCGAGCCGAATACTCAGAAGCTCTCGATTCGAGAATCATTTGATAGAGCATGAATTCGACATAACGCTCAGGCAAACTGGCCAAGATATCTGCTGCTGAGGGCTCAAAGGCGATTGCTCTAGATTCATCAAAAACTAATTCGGAATCCCCTTTAATTTTTTTCCTTAATTGCGCTAACATCGTCTCCAGATCGAGGATGGGTAAAATGGGCAAAATGACGGGTACTTGGACTAAGACATTGACGAAACTTGGATAGGCAATCTCTAGCGTATCGATATGACCCGCTTTAAACGCAGTTAAGGCTGAATCAACTAAAGGCGCTACTTCCGCGGTTTCCGCTTTGTCGGAGATCTCATAGGCTCCCGCAAGATCTAAGCCCTCACGAGCAACATACTGTGCCCCCTTTTTCCCTACGGTAAAAAAGGAAGCCTCCCCGTCAACCTGCTCAGAGACAAGGCGGAATAAATTTGTATTTAGAGGGCCACACAAACCTTTATCTGTCGATAAAACAAGAATTCCACGACGCTTAACTGCACGCTTTTGAAAAAAGGGATGTTCGATATCAGCACCTGAAGACTGGAAAGCTTGGCTCACCGTATTCAGCATTTGAGCAAGAATGAAAGCATAAGGGCGACCGGCAAGGGCAGAGTCCTGTGCACGCTTCATCTTTGAAGAGGAGACCAATTGCATGGCGCGGGTGATCTGTCGGGTGTTTTTAACCGATTTGATACGCCGGCGTATATCTCTTAAATTTGCCATGGATGATCCGTATATTTAATGCTGTCTGCTGTATGAATCCTTAACTGCCGAAAGTGGCTTGCCACTCCTTAAGTAGGTCACTCAGAGCGGCTTCTATAGCCTCGGAGAGTTGCTTCTCGACACGGATTTGATCCATTATTTTAGCCCCTCTCGATTCGAGGAACTCGCGTAAATTTCCGGTTGCGGCAACCACTTGCTTAACGTCTATCGCATCGTAATAGCCATTCTGCACCGCCCATATTAAAGCGGTTTGAACCTCGACGGGAATCGGATTGAAGGCAGTTTGTTTGAACAACTCAACAACGCGTGCACCGCGATCGAGCTGTGCTTTAGTCTTTGCGTCTAAATCGGAGCCAAACTGAGCAAATGCAGCGAGTTCTCTAAATTGTGCCAGTTGTAACTTCACTTTACCCGCTACTTTTTTTATCGCTTTAATCTGCGCCGCTGATCCCACACGAGAAACGGACAGACCCACTGAAATAGCCGGTCGAATACCTTGATTGAATAAATCCGTTTCCAAGAAAACTTGTCCATCCGTAATTGAAATTACATTTGTTGGGATATAGGCAGAAACATCCCCCGCTTGCGTTTCAATGATGGGCAAGGCGGTCAGCGATCCATTCCCATTCTCTTCGTTCACTCGAGCCGAACGCTCAAGGAGGCGTGAATGCAAGTAAAAGACATCCCCTGGATAAGCTTCACGACCTGATGGGCGCTTCAGGACTAAAGAAATTTGTCGGTAGGCGACCGCTTGTTTCGATAAATCATCATAGACGATCAGTGCATCCATACCGTTGTTCATGAAATATTCACCCATAGAGGCACCGGAAAATGGGGCGATATATTGATTGGCTGGATTATCGGCAGCAGGTGCGGTGACAATGATGGTAAATTCCATAGCATTGGCTTTTTCCAAGACATTAATCGTTCTCGCAATATTCGAATTTTTCTGCCCAACAGCAACATAGATTGAGTAAACTGGACGAAAACCCTCTTCAAAACTGCCGTCCTCTTTTCGATGCTGGTTGTTAATCTTCGCCTGATTGATAATCGTATCAATAGCGATCGTCGTTTTACCCGTTGAGCGGTCTCCAATAATCAACTCACGTTGTCCACGACCGATGGGAATCATTGAGTCCACCGCCATGATACCCGTCTGTAAGGGCTGGTCGACCGATTTTCTAGGGATGATCCCTGGAGCAATTTGGTCGACGGGATAATTTTCTTCTGCAGCGATGGGGCCTTTGCCGTCAACCGGCCGACCAATCGCATCGACTACGCGCCCTAACAAAGCCTTCCCAACAGGAACCGACAGCAACTTGCCTGTCGTACTCGCCTCATCGCCCTCTTTGAGATTGGAGTAATCACCAAGAATCACGCAACCGACCGAGTCTTCTTCAAGATTCAAAGCGAGAGCGGTAACTCCGTTCCCGAAATCAATCATTTCGTTATACATGACCTCGGAGAGACCTTCGAGTTTTGCCACGCCGTCCGCTATTGAAACAATGCGTCCTACATTCTTTTTCACTACTCCCGCTTCGAAACTAGCGATTTCTTTTTCTATTTGTTCAACTATTGAGCTCATGATGATAAAAGGTTATTAAAATTCTATACTTCGTTGGCGAGGCGATTCAGTTGTGCCATCAAAGAGGCGTCGTAGACATCGTCGCCAATACGCACTTGAAGTCCCCCGATCATTGAGGGGTCAATGACTGTTTTTAAGCGTAGCCGACGCTGATATTTTTGAGTAAATTCTTTTTCAAGCTTAGCAAGTGCCCCTTCGCTTAGGGGATTTGAGGAGGTCACCTCTAGGGTTTGTCTAGCTACAGCACGGGCCACCTTAAACCGCAAAACTTTGAGCAAGGGAAGCAATTGCTTAAAACCGCGCTCCTTCATTCGGGTAATTGCCTGCCCCAAGCTAGACTCATCCAATTCGCCATTGACGGTTGCTACAGCGATCAATCGTTTGGCCAGTCGGTTAATTTTTTTGCTTGGGCTCATCCGTTCAGCTTTAAGAAAGATTCTTGCTTAAATTTTCAGCAGCCGCATTTGAATACTGATCCTTATCGGCAGCACTCAATTCTTTATCGAGCACCTTTGCAGTGGTTTCTACTACTAGGCGCGCCACTTCTTGCTTCACTTCGGAAAGCATCTTTTGGCGCTCGAGTTCTGTTGCCTCACCCGCTTTTCGAATTGTCGCCTCAGCCTGTGCGGTGGCTTCTTGTACTTTCTGTTCAAGCAGTGCTTTGGATTGATCTCTGGCTTCACTGAGAATTTTTTGTGCTTCAATGGCTGCCTCTTTAATTTTCTCGTGGCGTTCCTTTTCCGCTTCGAGGGACTGTACCTTCATTTGTTCTGCATATTGCAAGCCATCGGCAATTTTTTTCTGCCGCTCATCGTAGGTGAGCATTATCGGTTTAATAGCAAATTTATAGAGGATAAGTGCCACCAAGATGAAATTGACCATTTGGGCAAATAAGGTAGGCCAAGTAACCCCAAACTTACCGGCCACCGCTTCAATTCTTCCAGTTTCTTCTGCTGATGTCACGGTCATTGTAGGATCCGCTGCTTGTAGCCCAAGAAACAAACAACAACTCACAGCAAAAACTGAAATACATTTAGTGATCATAGTAAATTATAGTAAAAAATCACCGTTGTGCAGAAATGCACAACGGTGTTGAAAAGTTAACCAAGGAAGATGGCGAAGAAAATAATCGCCTCGGCAAAGGCCATACAAATAATGGATTGCACAAGAATAGAAGTGGCAGCTTCTGGGTTGCGCCCCACGGATTCACAGGCTTTAAAACCGATAAGACCAATCCCGATAGGCACACCTAAAGCGGCGGCGGCGACATGAATTTTTCCTTCGATTGCGGCTAATACTAAATCTAACATCATATTAATTTATAAGTTGTGGTTTTTATTGCTTTGACCCGCCCGCGATTGCTCCACGGTCACAGGGCAAAAAAGTTATCGTTTAATGTTCTTCGCCATGATTTGTTATCAATCCTATGTAAATGGCAACTAATAATGTAAAAATGAGGGCTTGAACGACACCGACGAGGATTTCGTAAAAATAAAAAGGAATAGGCAAAAGATAAGGCACGAGACCCGTCATACTTGTCAAAAGGTTTTCTCCTCCATAGACATTACCAAAAAGGCGAAAAGACAAAGAAACCGGACGGAAGGCAATGGAAATTACCTCAATAAAGCCAACTAAGATAAAAATTGGAGTGAGCATCAAGTAAATGGGCGCGGGCGTTTCCTTCTTACTCGCTTTATTTCCAAATAGCTCCCAGAGGAAGAATTTAATTCCCGAAACCTTGATTGTCAGATAAGCCCAAGCAATCATTGCGATCAATGCCAAGCCTAAGGCTGCATTGAGATCCGAACTAGCCGGACGCAACCAGTAATTTAAGTGCCCCTGAGCATCGTAAAAACCAAACACGCCGATCCCAGGAAGCAATCCACTCCAATTGTGAATTAAAATAAAGACAAAGAAGCCGAGTAACAATGGGAAAGCTTGCGGGAAGGCTTTTTTCCCTAGAATGGGCTCAAGTAAGCCCTTTAAGCCCTCGATTAGAGTTTCAAGTACGAGTTGTGCTTTGTTGGGAATCAAACTGGGCTTACCCACGGCAAAACGCACTACCAAGATGAAAATAATTGAAACAACCCAAGTAGTTAAGATTGCGTTAGTAACTGGCAAGTTAAACAACTTTTCAGAAAATTCTTCAATCTCGTAAGCGTACGGACTCACACCAACGGATTTACCCGAACTGTCTGCCCCAAATACAACACTCAACGGACTAAATAATAAAACTGTAAGAATCTGTTTCAAAAAAGAGAATTGCTAGAATACTTCTGTCATTGAAAATATAAACTCTATCGAAATGTACACGAGACTTGCTCGGGTCAACACTCGAATGAAAAAAAGCTTAAAAACATTGCTACTTCGGCAGAAAATTTCAGACTCACACCATGACCAGTCCAACCAATTTAACCGAGCAAATTGCGAAACTTAGAGAAAAAAAATCGCATTCCAGTATTCTCAATACACCCGAAAACTCGAATGATCGCCCGAATCCCTACGAGAAGGCAAAAGCTAGCGATCCCATGCACGCATCTCGAAAAACAGCTTTTGATTATTTCACCCAATTCGCCTACTCGCTCGTCTTCATCGCCCTCATCGGACAACTCTTTCTCATTCTCAGCCTAGAATTCATTTAGTGCTGTTGATCGGCTCTGCAACCAGCGAATAGTAAGTTTCCATTAAATCTTGGAAATATGTTGCTTCTTCATGCAGCCAATTCCGAGTTCGATTAATTTGCCAAAAAGGAGATTCCGCTAATCGTTCCTCCGTCCATTCAAAATAGCCACGGTCATCGGTACGAAAGTAGAGCGCTCCGCCCTCTGCCATTCGCTGAGACAAAGCTTCGAGCAGCGGTAGCTGAATCATCCGTTTCTTGTGATGCCGTGCCTTAGGCCAAGGATCTGGGAACAAAAAAACCACTGCCTTAAAGCGTACTGAGGGGGCTAACACCTCTAAAAACTCATTTAATTCCGCTTTAATAAAATTTAGATGGGAGATCGCCCGCTTTGCTTTTTTTGCATTGGCTTTGTCGATACGACCGGCAATCAAATCTATTCCTATACACGAACAATCCGTGTGCTTTTCAGCATAGCTGGTCAGCCAATGACCGTGTCCACACCCTGCCTCAAAAATTATCTGAGCATCACTGGAAACACAGTCGGCGAGCCTCTTTGACAATGCCTTTTTGCGATCGGCCTGTCGCATGAGTTCTTTGCGGTGCCCTTCGCTGAGTGTTCCATCAAAAGCATCCATCCCGCTCTCACCCAGATCACTCATTCAAAATTTTGATGTAAGGTAAACTAAAGATAATCTCGCAGCCTTGCCCAAATACACTCTTGGCCCGCACCTGGCCTCCGTGGGCCAGAATGATGTGCTTGGTGATACTCAGCCCGAGACCCGTTCCCCCTTTTTCTTTACTGCGACCTTTATCCACCCGATAAAAGCGCTCAAACAAATGGGGCAAGCTCTTTTCTGGAATGCCCGGACCATTGTCGGACACGCTACACAAAACATAGTCTTTCTTCTCTGAAAGTCGTGCCGACAATTTCAATTCGGTAAACTCTGGAGCGTAGCGGAAAACATTTTCCACCAAATTGTCCAAAACTTGCTGGATGCGATCCGGATCGAAAACGAAGGGCTCAATTAGAGGATCAAATTCAATAAAAATTTTCTGCCGACTGCTATCCAGCCGCCGCACATAACTCTCCTCAACCTCAAGGAGACGCTTATGTAAGGATTGAAGCGAGAATTCCATCCGATCGGGTTGAGATTCTAGGCGAGATAAGGTGAGCAAATCTTCCACCAACAAGTGTAAGCGTTCGACATTATTTCTAATTTTAGAAAAAAATCGGACTTTGGCTTCATCACTCAGGCTGTCATAATCATCCACCATTGTTTCACTAAAGCCTTTAATAATCGTAATCGGCGTGCGCAATTCGTGGGAAACATTGGCGATAAAATCACGGCGCATCATTTCTAATTGTTTAAGGCGAGTGATTTCGTGGAGCACCAACAAGAGCGCACTCCCATTCTGCAGTTGCGTGCTCTCGATAAAGGACCCCGATGCCTCAAACCATAAATCTTTGCCTTGATGCTCTATGGAAATTGTCTCCTTTTGCCCTCGCCCGCCCCGCTTAAAAACAGATAGAAATTCCAACAAACTTGGGGAACGCACTAAGGATTCCAGGCGCAAGCCTTTCATCGGCTTGCCTGCGTTAAAAATCTGTTCCGCTGATTCGTTTGAATAATGAATCGTATGCTCCTCATTTAAAATGAAAATAGCTTCTTGAATCGACCCTAAAGTCGCCTCCACCTGATCAGAAAAATAACTCGTCTTGGTGGAATCTTGCGCGTAAGCATCGATCAAAGCATTGGTCGAAACTACCAACTGGTCCAAATTTTGACTCCGACCCAACTTTCTCGTGTCCCGCAGTAAAAAACGTCGTTTTGTTTCTACAGCCTTGGATAAATTTCGTATGATCCGCTCGCTTTCCCAGAGGCGAGAAAAGAGCCATAAACTAAGTACAGACAAACCCAGTATAAAAATAAAACTCATCACAGGTCTACTGCTTTGTAGCCAACCCCGCGGATTGTCTCTATCAAGTCAGAGTAGGGTCCTAACTTTTCTCGAACCCGACGCACGTGTGTGTCCACTGTACGCGTCTCAATATCCGTGTCATAATTCCAAACATTGATCAAAAGATTTTCACGCGTTTGCACACGATTCTTTCGCTCCATTAATAATTTAAGCAAGCGAAATTCAGTCGCTGTCAAAGTAATCGGTTTGCCATTGACGGTCAGTTGATGGATCGATTCGTCAATGACCACTCCAGCAATTTGGATGCGGCGATTTTCCTCCTTCGAGTCTTTGTAACGCCCTCGATTCAAGACTTTGCCCACTCGCAAAATTAATTCTTTTGTATTAAAAGGCTTGGCCACATAATCATCGGCTCCCGATTCCAATCCCTTAACCCGGTCCTCTGCTTCCCCGCGGGCGGTTAAGAAAATAATCGGAACATCCTTCATTTTGGGGTCTGAACGAACGATTTTGCAGAGCTGCAATCCATTCAATTCAGGCATCATTATATCGAGCAAAATTAAATCGGGACTGAACTCTCTAGCTTCGCTAATAAAGGATAAGGAATTATTAATCACCTTGCAAAAATAGCCTTCTTGCTCGAGCTTATATTTAAGTAGCTCGGTAACATCTGGCTCATCGTCCACTATCAAAACACTGGTCAAATTTCCTTTTGTCATGGCTCAAAAAAATTAACTACACATTTTACTCGACTAAAATAAAAGTATCTTTGAATAGTACAGAGTTTTATTCGTCAATTGGAATACCTAAATTAAGCTTTTTTTATTTGAGTCAGTAAATAATTTTGTAAAATAGATTAACCTATACAAAACGACGATCACTGACTTTACACACACACCTTATTATTTAGACCAAGCAAAAAAACACCTAAGCATCTAAGCACCTAAGCGCATAATGAAGCCAAAGAAAACCGAAACCGAATCCGAATCCGAAGAATCCCAAAAGACTGAGAAGTCAACTCAGTCTGAACAGGCCGAGCCCTGCTCTGAGGAAGCAGGAGCCGCTGAGTCCAGTGAACAGCAGCCAGCCGAGGCAGAAGATTTTCGAATCCGCTACCTCAGAAGCGTCGCCGATTTGGAGAATTTCCGAAAGCGAGTTGCCAAAGAAAAAGCTTTGATCATAAAATCCGCTAATGCCGCACTTATTGAATCACTACTCCCGGTCATAGATACAATGAAGCTCGGTCTAGAGGCGGCGGAAAAACAAGCGGAGGCGAGTGATCTTGTACAAGGCTTTAACATGGTCTTAGATCAATTGAATCGTGTCCTAGAGGAAAACGGACTGGAGGAAATCTCCCCCGACGGGGCAATTTTCGACCCCAACCTCCATGAAAGTGTCGCTTATCAAGCCTCCGATACCGTCCCTCTCGATCATGTCATTCAAACCGTGCGCACGGGCTACCGACTAAACGAGCGATTGATTCGTGCCGCTAATGTGATTGTTTCGAGCGGAACAAATCCAGAAGCCTAAACATAAACTAAACCGCTGAATAGATATGGCCAAAACGGATTATTACGAACTTCTCGGCGTGGACCGCACAGTTTCAGAAGACGCTTTGAAAAAAGCCTACCGGAAACTTGCGGTGAAATACCACCCAGACAAAAATCCCGGCGATAAGAATGCGGAAGCCAAATTTAAAGAAATTTCTGAAGCCTACGATGTACTGAAAGACCCAAAGAAGCGAGCCACCTACGATCAATTTGGACACGACGCTTATCAAAATGGAATGGGCGGCTATTCCCACCAAGGCGGCGGCGTTGACCCCTTTGACCTTTTCCGAGAAGCCTTTGGTGGCGGCGGTGGCGGTGGCGGCGGCATCTTTGAAGATATTTTCGGCGGCGGCCGTTCGTCAGGGGGCGCTCAAGCAGGCTCAGACCTTCAGTACAAGATTGATATCACTCTAGAAGAGGCCGCTAAAGGCGTCGATAAGCAAATTCGTTATCGTCGACACTGTCCTTGCTCAGCCTGCCAAGGCTCAGGTGCCGAACCGGGAACGGGCAAAACCACTTGCCAAACCTGTCAAGGGACTGGGCAAATTTCGACAAATCGAGGCTTTATCAGTTTCCGCCAGGTCTGCCCAGATTGTTCCGGCACTGGTTCAATTATAGAAAAGCCCTGTAGCCACTGTCGAGGGGAAGGTCGAACTGTCGAACAAAGCACACTTAAGGTAAAAATCCCAGCCGGCGTGCACACAGGCTCTCGAATACGCTCTTCCGGAAATGGAGAAGCCGGCACTCTCGGAGGGCCTTCGGGCGATTTATATATTATCGTCATCGTAAAAGAACACGAACTTTTCGAGCGCCATGAAGATGATCTATTTTGCGAAGTGCCGATAAAATTTTCTCTCGCTTGCTTGGGTGGGAGCATCCATGTCCCGACACTCTTTGGAAAGGGCAATTTGAAAATTCCCGAAGGAACGCAAACAGGGACAACCTTCCGCCTGCGTGGACAAGGAATGCCCCACTTGCGTGGCGGACAAGGAGACCTACTCGTCCGCATTCAAGTCGAAGTGCCCAAGAAACTAAACAAGGAACAACGCGCAAAGTTAGAGGCTTTTTCTGAAGCCTGTGGCGATGCGGGCAATCCCGTCTCAAAATCATTTGTGGAGAAAGCCAAAAAATTCTTTAATTAAACGACTTAAAATTCCATGTCTTTTAAAGTCATTGTCATTGGTTCCGGAAAAGGCAGTAATGCCCAAGCCTTGCTTCGAGCGGAGCAATCCGGCAAACTCGGTGTCGCTGAAATCGCAGCCGTCTTCTCCGATCGCGAAGATGCCCCTATTCTCGAGCTAGCCAAG
>MDTB01026427.1_pt1 | contig 24537 bp, 29 predicted proteins | sample 811161 | NCBI WGS metagenome assembly MDTB01 (sample SAMN05326650, study PRJNA326480) | marine metagenome | isolation source: seawater | place: Mediterranean Sea | collected 2009
CCTACGGGATTCGAACCCGTGTTGCCGCCGTGAAAGGGCAGTGTCCTAGGCCTCTAGACGAAGGGGACAAAAAAACTTGATTTATTATGTAAAAGATATATATATCTTATTTTTTTAACTTTTAAACTAATTTTTATGATTAAATTTCTATTTGCTTTTATATCCCTCCTGTCCTTCGATACACTTTTAGCTAAAGAAACTGAGAACAAAATTTGTTTCAAAAGAGGAGTTGAAGTGATACTGCCTTACGAACATGGGATTTCTTTGATTAAAAAGGCTGGAAAAGAATTACCAGTAAACAATTTAAAAGACGAATTAAGAAATTTTAAAAATAAATTTGAACTCAACTTTTATGGACTAAATCTTTATGAGTCAGCGGGATGTTCCAAATCAAGACTTACTGAATATTTAGATTGTTTGATAGAAACAGATGGTAAAGATTGTAAAATCTACTACTCTCAAATGAGACTTGTAGACTAAATTAAAACATCTTCAATTTGTATCTGCAAATCTTTTTTACCCTGCCACTCATTCAAACCAATCATTCCAATAACTTTGATTAGTTCACCTTGATTATTTAATATACTTTCGCCAACTTTATTATCGTATGCATTAAAAGCTATAGCTTTAATATTATGACCATAAATGTCGCATAAAAAACAGGAGACATGGTTTGTACCAACTAATTTTGCAAATTTGACGAAACAGTTACTAATACAAAACTTTGGTCTAGGATTTCCAGCACCAAAAGGTGCTAAAGTTTTAATAGATTGTAATAACTCTAAATTGATATTTGATAAAAATAGTTTTAGATCAAATTCCTTAATTTTTCTATAATTTTTATTAAAAACATAATTATTTAAAAATTTTTTGAATAAAGGAATTTTTTCTTTCTTGATTGATAATCCACCAGCCATTTTATGTCCGCCACCGCCCTCCAAAATCCCCTGCTCTACTGATTGACTTATTAAATATCCAATGTCAAAATCTCCAAACGACCTTGCAGAACCTTTGCAGATATCATCACCCTCAGAAATAACTATTGATGGTCTCATAAATTTATCAACTAACTTTCCCGCAACAATTCCAATCACTCCCTCATGCCATCCATAACTATTAACACAAAGTATTTTTTCTTTTAAATTAATTTTGGATATTGCAGACTCTTCTACTTTTCTTTCAATCTTTTGTCTCTCTAAATTTAACTCAGAAAGTTGATTGGCTAAAATCATAGCTTGTGATTTATTTTTAGTTAATAAAAGTTCAACTCCCTTATCTGACTTTCCAACTCTTCCTCCGGCATTTATTCTAGGACCTAAAATATAACCAAGGTGATATTCATCAATTTCTTTTAAAATTCCAGAAGACTCAATCAATGAAGTTAAGCCTGAATTTCTTGTATTATTAAGAACTTTTAGCCCCTGCTTGACTATTGCTCTGTTTAAACCTTTAAGTTCAACAACATCACAAACTGTTCCTAGTGCTACAAGATCAAGATAATTAATTAGATTAGGCTCACTTTTTTTATGATAGAAATTTAAATTTCTTAATTTTCTATTAATTGACACTACTAGTAAAAAAGTCACTCCAACAGCTGCTAAATTTTTTAAATTTGGTAAATCATCATTCTGATTGGGATTGATTATTGAGAAAGCATTGGGTAATTTATTTCCTGGTTGATGATGGTCTACAATAATTATTTTGAGTTGCTCTTTTACAGCTAAATCAATAACTGATTTTGCAGTTGTACCACAATCAACTGTAATTATTAGATCACAATTTTTCTTTAATAATGATTTAAAAGCCTCAATATTGGGACCATAACCCTCTTTAGTTCTATCTGGAATATAAAATTCATAAGGACAACCCAATTCTTCTAGAAATTGTCCTAACAGAGATGTTGAGGTTACACCATCAACATCGTAATCACCAAAAATTCCAATTTTCTTTCTTTTTATAATATACTTAGAAATCAAATCAGTTGCCTTATCAACATCTTTTAATAAACTGGGATCAGGAAAATTATCTTTAATTTTGGGTTTGAAAAAACTTTCAAAATTAATTGTATTTATACCTCTACCAGAGATTAATTTGGCTAAAAAATTTGAAATTTCGTATTTTTCGGTAATTTGGTCTAAAACTTTTTTGTCATAAAGTTTTTCTTTCCAGATCAAGCCTTTCATCGAAATTTTTTTATAACCAACTTCATTTTTTTTATTTGAGTTTTTTTCCAATTTATTTTTCATTATTTTTGATATATAAAAAAATTAACATATAAATAATGTTTATGAGACAAAAAAAAATTCTTATTGCTCAAGGTGGAGGACCAACAATGGTTATAAATAAATCATTAGTAGGAATAGTTGAGCAGAGTAAAAAGCAAAAGTACAAATCAATAGGGGCATATAATGGTGTGAATGGAATTATAAATTCAAAATTTATAAATCTTGACAAAATTTCACAAGAAAAATTAAATATTATTTCCTCAACACCCGGTGCTGCTCTTGGATCTACAAGAGATAAACCCGATGAGGAATATTGTACTAAAATCTTAGAAATAATAAAAAAAAATAAAATTGATAAGTTTTTTTATATCGGAGGAAATGACTCCTCTGATAGTCTTAGAATTATTTCCGAGAAATCTAATGAAATTAATTATCCTTTACAATGTATTCATGTTCCAAAAACTATTGACAACGATTTAGTGTTAAACGATCATACACCCGGTTTTGGTTCGGCTTCTAAATACGTAGCAAGTGTTTTTGCTGGTATTAATTTAGATGTCAAATCCCTCCCAGGAGTTTACATTGGTGTCGTGATGGGGAGGCATGCTGGTTTTCTGACTGCTTCATCATCACTGTTAAAAAAAAATCATTTAGACGGACCAAATTTTATTTATTTACCAGAGTGTGACTTTGATGTAGAATACTTTTTGTCGGATGTAGAAAATTTTTACAGAAAATACGGTAGGTGCATAATAGCAGTTTCTGAGGGAATACATGATGCTAACGGTGTTTTGATTGTTGAAAAACTAAAAAAAATTAATGAAAAGGACTCTCACGGTAATGTTCAACTCTCAGGTTCAGGTTCTTTAGGTGATTATTTATCCAATCTTATAAAAACACAGCTTGGAATAAAAAGAGTAAGAGCAGACACTTTAGGATATATGCAAAGAAGTTTTTTGGGTTTCGCATCTGAAATAGATCAAAAAGAGGCCCATCTCATAGGAAAAGATGCGGTTAAATATTCCTCAAAAATGAATAAATCTTTTTCTATCTGCATAAAAGAGAGAAAACTAAATTCTCTTTTACCTTATAGTTTTCAAACAAATGTTAGTGAATTAGTCGATATAGCAGGAAAAACAAAATTACTTCATGCCTCAATGATTAACCAAGCAAAAAATAATATTAATAAAAGGTTTTTAGATTATGCTTTACCTTTGATTGGAAAGCAATTACCAGATTTTTCTAGCTTGATTTAAATATTTTCAATTCTGTAAACTATTGATTTTTGTCTTATGAAATGAAGTTTATTAATTTTTTTCACTGCTGCTTTCATTTCCTTTTCAAAACAGTCATGAGTTGTTAAAATAATAGTAGCGAAGTTACTTTTTAATTTTTTATCTTCTTTTTGTAACATTGACTTCATTGAAATACCTTGTTTTTTAAACTCATTTGAAATATCTGCAATAACTCCTGGTTTATCGTCAGTTACTAACCTTAAGTAATATGAACCATATCTTTCATTGATAGTACATTTTTTAAACGTTTTAAAGTTTTTTGATTTTAAATAAAAATCATATGATTTTTTTTTATCTGAAATATTTATAATGTCACTAATTACTGATGTAGCAGTAGGAAATGAGCCTGCTCCGTGTCCTTGAAAAAAAAGTTTATTTGAAAAATCAGACTCAACAACAACGCCATTGTAAACGTTATCAACATTTGCAATTACAGAACTTTTATTTATTAGACAGGGATAAACATACTGAGACACTTTATCTTTTACTTTTTCAGTAATTCCTATTAATTTAATTTTATATCCAAGAGAGTCAGCAAATAACAAATCATCAAGTTCTATTTTTTCAATACCTTCAGTATATATGGTATTTAGATTTAATTCATTTTCAAAGGAAATCATTGATAAGATTGCGATTTTGTGGGCCGTATCAGTACCATTAATATCAAATTTTGGATCCGCTTCTGCATAACCTAATTTTTTGGCCTCATCTAAGATGTCATTAAAGTTTTTTTTTGTTTCTAACATCTTTGAAAGAATAAAATTTGAAGTTCCATTTAAAACTCCAAATACTTTTTTCACTTTATTAGAAATTAAAAATTCATTTAGTATTTTTACAATTGGTATAACTCCAGCTACTGATGCTTCAAAACCAATGTTAGAAAAACTTTTTTCAGCAGCTTCCTTTAACTTTTTTCCGTGCTTAGCAATTAAGGCTTTGTTAGCAGTAACAACATTTTTTTTTTTTTTTAATGCATCAAAAATAATTTTTTTAGCAATTCCTTCATCTCCTCCAATTAATTCGACTAAGATATCGTAGTCAGAGAAATTCAAAAGCTCCTCGGCTTTCTTAAAAATCTTTACACCATTAGGAATAACAATTTTTTTATTTAAACTTCTTGAAGCAACTGCTGATATAATAATTTTTTTATTTATCTTCTTTTCAATAAATAATTTATTTTTAGCAAGTATATTTAAAACTCCAGTTCCAACTGTCCCAACTCCAGCAATTACAATTTTCAATAGAGCCATATTATGTTTAATAAATTAGATATATTTCTGTTCTTTGATTTCCATACGTCCCAGCAGGCATTGATTCATGAAATAGTGGTCTAGAGTCTGAGACCGCCTCTGTAATTAAATTTGATGCTGGAAACTTATTTTGAATAAATTCTCTAGCAACAGACTGTGCTCTCATATCTGAAACATTAAAATTTGCTAATTTATGCTCTAAAGCAGGCATATCCTTTGTTCTAGTGCTAGCATGACCAACAATTTTCACAATAGCTTTTTTTTTCTTAGCTAAATTTATAATTTTTTTAATCTTTCGTTTATCTTTGACGGATAGGACGCTAGAACCAGAAGTAAAATTAATAATGCCAATCTTAAATTGAATTTTATTTTCAAGTTTTAGGGAAGTATCCAATAAATCAAATTTTAATTCTGAATTATTGTATTTTAGATTGTCATTCTGATTTAATTCATTATTTTTGTTGGTTTTCAAAGCAAGATTTTGATCATCTTTTACTAACTCATCTGGTTTTATTTGTTCAACTTCATTTTGATAGACATTTTCGGTTGGAACTGCATCAAGTACTTGATCTGCTTCAGTAATTACTTTGTTAGTTTCACTAGTGGCATTTACTTCACTTTTATTTTTATCATTTTGAATTTTTTCCGGCTCAGCAGCTAAAATTTCATTGTCTTCATTTACATTTTCGTCAACATCTTCATTATCATCAAAAATTGAGCCAACATACTCCAGTGTTTCTGAGCCAGTCTTCAGAACTTTTTCAGGAATATTTGTAATAGTTTCACAGGAATTTAAAAAAAAAATTAAAACAAATAATTTTATTACGGAGGTATTTAATCTTATTTTTTTTTTCATGTCTGTTAGCATTATGATTATTTATCCTTTATATTAAACAGTAATTTTGAATCTAAAACTATTTTTTTAAAAATTCTTTTCTTAAATTTGAATAAGTCTGTGGGGTATTGATAATTAAATTTTTTTCTTTTTGACTAATATTTCTTATAAATTTTGCGGGGTTTCCCGCCCAAAGCTCATTTTTTTTTACTCTTGTTCTGGGTGGAATTAACGCACCAGCTGCAACGAATGACATTTTTTCAATGATTGACCCATCTAAAATGATTGACCCCATCCCAATTAAAGATAAATCCTCAATGATACAGGCATGAATAGTTGCATTATGACCGATTGTTACATTGCTCCCAATCTCTGTAGGAAAACCCTTACCACCAGTAGCTGAAAATCCTGAGGACGATACATGTATAACAGTTCCGTCTTGAACATTTGTATTTTCACCAATTTTAGTATAGTTTACATCTCCCCTAATTACACAATTGAACCAAATACTACTATTGTTTCCAATTTCTACATCGCCAATAATTTTTGAACCATCTGCAATAAATATATCAGAACCTAATTTAGGAAATTTTTGATTATAATTGAACAATTTATCTTTAATTTTCATATCAATTTTTTATTAAAAGGTTTGTATAATATCCAACGCTTGGTTCTCTTTAAGTTCAAACATTAAATTCATATTCTGAACAGCTTGTCCAGAAGCACCTTTAATCAGATTATCAATACAGCTGACAATAATTAATTGGTCATTCTCATAATCTGTAAAAATATTAAAACTTAACTTATTTGTCCCGTTTACATTTTTAATATTAGGGTACACTCCCTCGTCAAGAATACTTATGAAAGATTCGTCACAAAAGAAATCGTTATAAAATCTTCGTAATTCTTTAATATCAACACCACAACTTTTTAAATAAATGGTGGAAAGTATTCCTCGGGTTGTTGGAAGCAAATGGGGAACAAAGGTAACTGACAATTTATTTTTATATTTTTTTAATTCTTGCTTTATTTCACCTAAGTGTCTGTGTTTAGAAACGTTGTAAGCTTGAAAATTTTCATTAATTTCTGAAAAAATATTTTCTTCCGATAACTTTTTTCCTGCTCCACTTACACCTGATTTTGAGTCAATTATTATAGAATTAAAATTTGAAATTTTCCTTTTCTTTAATAAAGGAATAAGTGGAATTAGAACTGATGTTGGATAGCAACCGGGATTAGCTACAAAATTTGAATTCATAATTTTGTTTCTGTTTAGTTCAGTAAGACCATAGGTAAAGTTTTTTAGCTTTTCAGGACAATCGTGTTTTGAATCATACCATTCAAAATAATCATTTTCATTATTAATCCTAAAATCAGCTGCTAAATCAATAACTCTTTTAAAATCAAAACTTTTAATTAAGTTTTGCGACTTTTTATGTGGTAAACAAAAGAATGAAATATCATTTGATTTTCGTTTAAACATTTCGCTTTTTTGTATCGTAAGGTCTGGAAGATTTTTGAAATTAGGATAAATCTGGTTTATTTTTTTACCCACACTAGCTTCTCCAAAAATCGATACTATATTAACATTTGAATGATGTGATAAAATAGATAGTAATTGAGCGCCAGTGTAACCTGAAACCCCAAATATAGATACGTTAATTTTCATCAACTAAATTAGATAATTACCTTTTAGAAAATTGTGGTCTTTTTCTCGCCTTATGCCTACCATATTTTTTTCTTTCTACTTTTCTTGCGTCTCTTGTCAAAAAACCTAGTTTCTTCAACTTATTTTTTAAATCGGGTTCATAATTAATCAATGCTCTGCTAATACCATGTCTTAAAGCACCAGCTTGTCCAGACAGACCACCACCTTTAACTGTGGAAATAACTTCAAGCTCAGATAACCTATCTGTTTTTTTCAAAGGTTCCTCTAATAATATTCTTAATACAGCTCTTGAAAAGTATTTTTCACTAGTTTTTCCATTAACAAAAACCTTTCCGTTACCTCTCTTAATCCAGACCCTTGATATTGATTCTTTCCTTCTACCGGTTGCATATGCCCTCCCAAACTTATCTAATTTTGGTTCTTTTTTTTCAGATATTTCAATCGGATTTGAGGTAGGTTTCACTTTTTCAATCATTACAATTTATACATTCTTTCTATTCATATTTCCAAAGTTAATTACCTCTGGTTTTTGTGACTCTAAATTATGTTCTTTACCAGCAAATATCCTTAAATTAGATAATTGTTTTCTGGATAATTTATTATTATTTAACATTCTTTTAACTGCTAAATGCAAGACTTTTTCTGGTCTGTCGCTTTCCAAAATCTTTCCAGCTATTTCTTTTTTAATACCACCAGGATACCCTGTGTGTCTAAAATAAGTTTTATCTTTGATTTTTTTTCCTTTAAGTTTTACTTTTTTTGCATTAATCACGATCACGTTATCTCCACAATCTAGATGTGGAGTGAAAGTTGTCTTATGTTTTCCCTTTAATATATTTGAAATGTATGAAGCTAATCTGCCCAAAACAATTCCATCCGCATCTATTAAAAACCAATTTTTTTCTACTTCTTTTTGTTTAAGACTAAATGTTTTCATTCTTGACCTTTGCTTAGAGCAAAATATCTTAATTTATTATAGTGTCAACCTTTGTTAAAAAAAGTTTACTATCTGAATCAGTGGTCGGGGCGACTGGATTTGAACCAACTACCTCTCGTCCCCCAAGATGGACGTGCTTAACAAGGCTGCGCTACATTCCATTAATCATAATTTTTTCTATTTCATTTCTAATTTCTTTGATATCGCTAATTAAATCGTCGTACTCTAGTTTATCAAAATTTTGGTTATTAGTTCTTTTCCTTTTTTCTTCTTCTAATATTAATTTTTGTGCACCCTTAATAGAATATTGTTTTTCATACAAAAGAAATTTTATTTCTTTTAAAATATTAATCTGATTTGCAGAATAATATCTTCTTCCCTTTTCTTTTTTTATAGGTTTTATGTGTGAAAATTTCTTTTCCCAAAATCTTATCACGTGTTGTGGTAATCTTAAATTTTCCGAAACTTCTCCAATAGTTTTTAAAGCCTGGTCCTCTTTTATCATTTGTTGATTTTGCTTATTAAATAACTGGAGGGTTTGAACTTAATGACACTTCTGGAACTTATCATAACCTCAATCTTTGTTTTTGGATTTCGGCCTATTCTTGGAGATTTACTCTTGATATTAAATGTTCCAAAATTTGCTATTTTTACGTCTTCACCATTTTTCAAAGATTCTAGCACCTTAGAAATGAATGTTTCTAAAAAAAATGAACATTCACTTCTGCTTAACCCAACACTAAAATGAAGGTTTTCAATAATTTTTGATTTGGTTAAAGTTTTGTTCATAATTGTATTATAGATACTATAGTTTTAAAATACAACTACCCCAAGTTAGACCACCACCAATTGCACACATTGCTATAATGTCATTTTTTTTTATTTTTCCATTTTCAAATGAAGATGATAAGGCTAAAGGAATTGATGCAGCAGAAGTATTTGCGTGATTTGAAACTGTTTTAATTACTTTTTTTTCATCTATCCCCAACTTCTTTGCTGTTCCATTAATTATTCTCAAATTAGCTTGATGAGGGATTAACCAATTAATATCTGAAACATTCATATTACACTGACTCAATGATAACAATGTAGATTCCGCTAACTTGGTAACTGCTTGTTTAAAAACATCTTGTCCCTTCATTCTTATTTTTCCAACTTTCTGATTAAATGATGGTCCACCGTCAGCGAATAGACTATCATGCCACGAACCATCTGAATACAAATTTGATGACAAAATTCCAGAAAAATCACTTGCAGCTGATAATACGATTGCTCCAGCTCCATCTCCAAATAATACACAAGTTCTTCGGTCATTCCAATCAACAATCTTTGACAAAGTCTCAGCACCAATCACTAAAATATTTTCCGCTTTTTCAGATTTAATTAAAGAGTCTGCCAACTGTACCGCGTAAATAAAGCCCGAGCAAACAGCTTGAATGTCAAAAGCGGGTTTATTTCCAATTTTAAGAGCCTCTTGTACTCTCGTAGCCGTTGATGGAAATGTCTCATCAGGAGTAGTAGTAGCTAAAATAATATAATCAATTTCTCTAGCTGAAACTTTTGAGTTCGCAATAGCTTTAATACTTGCTTTAATTGCTAACTCTGATGTGTACTCATCATCATTTGCTATATGTCTTTGTTTTATTCCAGTTCTTGAAAATATCCACTCATCAGAAGTTTCAACTAAGTTAGTGAGTTCATCATTGGTTAATATTTTATCTGGGAGATAATGTCCGATTCCAGTAATTCTTGATGTTTTCATAATAATTAATTTTCTTTTGAATAAATCTTAAGTTTTTTTCTAATTGATGAATTATAATCATTTTCAATTAAGTTTATTGCTACAGAAATTGCATTAGTAAAACCAAATGAGTCGGCACTTCCATGACTTTTTACCACTATTCCATTTAATCCTAAAAGAGTAGCCCCATTGTATTTCCTGGGGTCAATTATAGCTTTAAATCTATTTAAAGCTGGTCTTGACAACAAATAACCGATTTTTGCAAAAAGAGAACTTGAATATGCATTTTGAAGAAAATTAACAATTAATTGGGCAACTCCTTCAGCTGTTTTTAAAGCAATATTTCCAGAAAAACCATCAGTAACAACAACATCTACAATACCCTTATTAATGTCGTTTCCTTCGATAAAACCGAAAAAATTTATTTTTGGAGACAAATTCTCAAGATCTTCAAAGGTTTTTTTTACAATTGCATTTCCTTTAATTTCCTCCGAACCAACATTAAGTATACCTACTTTAGGATTCATAATACCGATTAAGCTTTTTGAAAAAACTTCACCCATGATTGCAAACTGAACTAAATTAATACTAGAGCACTCAACATTTGCTCCCAAATCAAGGATTACAATTTCACCTTTAAGAGAAGGCATAAGACCAGCAATTGCTGGTCTACTTATTCCATTTAACGTTTTTAAAACAAATTTAGAGATTGCCATCAATGCACCAGTATTACCAGATGATACTAAACCATGACTTTTTCCGTCTCCAACATCATTCACAGCTAGTCGCATACTCGATTTTTTTAATTTTCTAAGTGCTTCAACTGGCTGATCACTTGACCTTATGTATTCATTAGTATGAATAATCTCAAAATTAGAAAAGTTTGGAAATTTTTTAATTTCAGAAATAGCTAATTTTTTATTTCCAAATAATTTAAAAAAAACATTTGGGTGTTTTTTTGAAGCTTCATATACCCCAGATATTGTTTCAGAGGGACCAAAATCTCCTCCCATTATATCGATAGCAAGATTAATTTTTTTCAAAATTTTGGCTCCAAAAAACCTTAATTCTCTTCTTCTTCTTCAATTTCATTATCTAATTTGATAACTTCTCGTTTTGAATAGAAGCCACATGCCGGACAGATATGATGACTTAATTTCAACTCACCACAATTGCTGCATTCAATAAGATTGAATGGACTTAAAAAGTCATGGGATCTTCTGTTATTTCTTCTTGAAGGAGTAGTTTTTCTTTTAGGTACAGCCATAAAAATACTTTGAAATAAAAAACGTTAAGATTTCTTATACAAAATTTAAGAATAAAAACAATATATTTATTTAAAAATCTTAAATGAAATGCTTATTTAGTTTCAAATTGTCTGAAAATTAAAATCATCCAATTTAAATAATTTCAGTTCAACTTTTTCAAAATAAACTATGTTTTCTTTGATATACTTTTTAAATTTTGGACATGATGAAATTTGATCAGTTGAAAGTTTAAAGTTTTTCTTAATTTTTTTTAAAACAACATCTACTTGTTTATTTTTTCTAAATGAATCAAATGCATCACTGTAAGCAACTAATCTACCAAAGTAATTTTCGGCTAAAACTTTAATTTTTCTTCCAACAGACAAATCTGAAACTCCTAGTTCTCTCAAACTATTATCTAGATCTTGAAAAAAAATATCACATACGTCTTGTGATATTGTTTTTAGTTCATCAAATCTTTTCATACTCCATAATACTAAACTTAAATTAAAAATTAAAAGTTCTAGTCTGCCATCGAAGTTGCTATCTATTTTAAGATCATTAAAAAAAAATGGCTTTCTTGATTGACTTGCAATTTTGGTGTAAATAGAAAAAGGTACATTTTTATGGAAATCTTTATTCATAATTATAATTTAAGATGATTATTTTAAAAAACAAAATTTTGTTGGCATTTTTTTTAATATTTTTTTGTATATCTTGTATAAATCAAAAAGTTGTCAATGGTCAGTTACCAGATGCAGAACTTTTGTCTACGCTAAAAATTGGTCAAGATAAAAAAAATATTATAGAAAAAGTGCTTGGTGCCCCCTCATTTAAGGGTGAGTTTGACGATAATTCAATTTATTACTATTCTAGTGTTTACAAATCTTTAGCCTTTTTAAAACCTAGGCTTATAGATCAAAAAGTTTTACAGTTAGAATTTGACCGTAGAGATATTTTAAAAAATGTTTTTCTTTATGGTAAAGATGATGCAACAAAAGTTATCATGTCCAAAAATGAAACTGTAACATTTGGAAAGAAAATTGGATTGATAGAGCAAATCATTAATAATATAGGGCTCCCAGGTATGGGCAGAAGTGGCCCTATAATTGGAAGTGGGAGAACTGGAGAATAATTAAGCCAAAAACGCCAACATTAAGATTGACACAATATTAATAATTTTAATCATTGGGTTAATTGCAGGTCCGGCTGTATCCTTGTATGGGTCACCAACCGTATCCCCAGTAATTGCAGCCTTATGTGCATCAGAATTTTTCCCTCCATAATTACCATCTTCTATATATTTTTTTGCATTGTCCCAAGCTCCTCCACCAGAAGTCATTGAAATTGCTACAAATATGCCAGTTACAATTGTTCCAAGTAAGGTTGCTCCCAAGGTTGTAAAAGCAGCTTCTTGACCTGAAATAAAAAGAATACTAAAATATATAACAAATGGTGCTAAAACTGGAAGCATTGAGGGTACAATCATCTCTTTAATTGCCTCTTTAGTTAATATGTCAACAGCTTTTCCATATTCAGGTTTGGTTCTCCCAGTCATAATCCCTCTGTTTTCTTTAAATTGTCTTCTTACTTCAGTTACAATCTTTTGAGCCGTTTTTCCTACTGCTGTCATACCCATTGAACCAAATAAGTAAGGTAACATACCACCAATAAAGAGTCCTATGACAACATAAGGGTCTTCAAGAGAAAAATTAATACTTAGATTCGGAAAGTAGTATTTTAAATCTTGAGTGTAGGCTCCAAATAATACTAAAGAAGCCAGTCCAGCAGAACCAATTGCATATCCTTTTGTAACCGCTTTGGTGGTATTTCCAACTGCATCTAGAGCGTCAGTGGTTTTTCTTACATTTTCAGGTAAATTCGACATTTCTGCAATTCCTCCAGCGTTATCAGTTACAGGACCGTAAGCATCTAGTGCTACAACCATTCCTGCTAGAGCAAGCATTGTTGTGGCTGCAATTGCTATCCCATATAAGCCAGCAACCATGTATGAAAATAGAATACCAAATATTATTACAATTGTCGGTAGAGCTGTAGATTGCATAGAGACAGCTAAACCTTGTATTACATTTGTTCCGTGTCCAGACTGAGATGCCTCAGCGACAGATTTTACAGGAAAAAATTCAGTGCTTGTGTAAAATTCAGTTATCCAAATAATTAAGCCAGTTACAATTAATCCAATAACTGTGCACAAAAATAAGTCAAAACCATCAAATGAATTAAACAACACAGTATTATCACTCATTAAATAATCAAAACCAATGTAATAATTTGTTACAGCAAAAATCAAAACTAATGAAACGGCACCTGTAACAATAACACCTTTATAAAGGGCTCCCATTATATTTCCAGAGTCTCCTAGTTTTACATAAAAAGTGCCAATTAAAGAGGAAATTATGCATACAGCTGCAATTAACAATGGATACATCATGAGGAGTTGCTGATCAACTCCAGAGAATAAAATCATACCCAGAGCCATCGCACCTACTATTGTAACAGCATATGTTTCAAATAAATCTGCCGCCATACCCGCGCAATCTCCAACGTTATCTCCAACGTTATCAGCAATTACAGCTGGATTTCTGGGATCGTCTTCAGGTATTCCTGCCTCAATTTTACCAACTAAATCAGCGCCTACATCTGCACCTTTAGTAAAAATACCTCCACCAAGTCTTGCAAAAATTGATATTAATGACGCACCAAAACTAAGCGCTACCATAGGTTCTATAATTTCTCGACCCTCTGATGCTCCACCATGTAAACTAGTCAGATAATAATAATATCCGATTAAACCTAACAGCCCGAGACCAACCACTAAAAATCCTGTAATAGCCCCTGATTTGAAAGAAATATCTAATGCAGGCTGAACCCCCACTGTTGCGGCTTGTGCAGTTCTAACATTGGCTCTTACTGAAACGAACATACCAATATAACCTGCCAGTCCTGATAAAACTGCTCCTATTAAAAAACCAATAGCTACAAGAGAATTAATACCATAAAAAAGAGCCACAGCAATTATAATTCCAACTATTGCAATCGTTCCGTATTGTCTATTTAAATATGCTTGAGCCCCCTCCTGAATAGCCTTAGCAATTTCTTTCATTTTATCATTTCCTTCCGGAAAAGATAAAATCGATTTACAAGTTATTGCTCCATATAAAAGTGAAACAAATGCACAAAAAAATACTAAATAAAATTCATAAGTCATTAAAGCCTCTAACATAAATTAAGTAAAAATATATAGTGTATAACAAATTAATTTTTCTATATCAAACTTTAAAAATGACTAAAGCCAATTTTTTTGAAATTGACCTTTAACCCTTTTTTATTTAATACATCAACACCCTCTCCCTTAGAAAAAAAACCAATTTTAGTAAATTTAAATTTTTTAGATAGCTTTATAAACGATTTTGAATTATTCAATTTTCGATTCACAGAAAAAACTAATTTATAATCCTCTCCTCCAGCTAAGATTTCATTCCAAACTTTATTTTTATTTATTGAGGAAACTTTAAAAATTTTTTTTAAAGTATCTGACAATGGAATTTTTTCTAAAAAAATATTAGCTTTAATACCCGAAAACTTTGAAATCTTATCCAATTCCATTAGCAAACCATCTGAAATATCAGTACATGAATCCGCAAAATTTAATAATGATGACCCTAAATCTAATTCTGGGTTTGGTAGTTGATGACTTTCATGGAGATAGTCAGTTTGACTTTGATCCAAAATTTTTTTTAAAAAAGAAAATTTTTTATTACTTTTTAGTAAATAACCCATAATTGAGTCACCTATTTTACCTGAAACATAAATATCAGAATTTTTTTTTGCAGTATTTAATGAATGAATTTTTTTGTTATCAACTTTTCCAAGAATTGTTATAGATAAAAAAATTTTATCGGAAATTGAGAGATCTCCGCCAAAAAGCTTCAACTTAAAAAAAGACTGATCCTCTTTAAGCCCATCACAAAAATCTTTTAGCCATCCTTTAGTTTTTGACTTAGGCAATGCCAAATTAAGAACGTATCCATACTGCTTTGCTCCCATTGCGGCAATATCAGACAGATTTACTCTTAAAATTTTCTTTGCTAACATTTTTGGGCAATCTTTTTTTTTAAAATGTGTGTCCTCAATCATCATATCCGTTGAAATAACGAAAGAATATTTTTTATCTAAAATCCAAGCCCCATCATTTTTTAACTCTAGTGACTCTTTATTTTTTGAAAGAGGAATAAAATATTTTTTTATTAATTCCTTTTCACTTGTCATGTTTTTACATTAATATTTTTAAAAATATTTTCTATTAAAGCGTTAACAAAAGAACTTTCATTTTCTGAACAAAATGTCTCAGATAAAATAATATATTCACTTGCAATTATACCAATAGACAAATCTCTCGAAATCATCATTTCAGAAACACAAACAGTAAGAATGGATCTTAAGACTAAAGGAAGTCTTTGATAAGTCCATTTGATATCAAGATTCTCTTCAATAATTTGTTTTATTTTTTTTTTTTCTTTCTCACAATTTTGTATAATTTTTATAAAATAATTTTTATTAACTTGTTTTTTGCTCGAAATCATAGAATGTTGAAAATCAATGGATACGTTATTTACATGACTATCAATATATTCTTTCAAAATTTGCTCAAATGTTTTTTTTGTAATGAAAATTTCATAAATAGCTTGCACGGAAAGATATCTAGCCAAAGATTTTTTTGTATTATTCATTCTTTTTTTTCCTCTAAAATTTTTATCATTTTTATACACACTTCAGCTGCATTAGTACCAAGATTTCTCTTTTTTAAATTAGATCTATCATTAGCTTGTTTGATATTTTCAGCAGTTATTAATCCAAAACCTAATGGTATTTTATTCCTTCGAACTGACTCAAAAATTGAAGAGGACGTAATTTTCGTAACGATATCATAATGAGTTGTTTCACCTCTGATTACACATCCTAAAATTATGTAGCCCATGAATAAATTTTTATACTTTTCTAAAGTAACTGGAATTTCAAGAGATCCTGGAACTGTAACTATTTCATAGTCAAAATTTGATTTTTTTAAAACATTTTCCGCGCCTATACGAAGATTTATTGCAATATCTTTATAATAATCTGACTCTATTATTAATATACAATTTTTTTTCATTTTTTTGTCATATTTTTTTAACCTTCTTAATTATTAATCCAAACCCATCAATTCCCACAATATTTTTTTCTTTATTTGATAAAAGAATTATATTTTTAACTCCAATCTCTAGAAGGATTTGAGCGCCAATACCGTATTCTTTGAGAACATTTTCTTTATTTTTATTATTTTTTTTTTGGGACTCAAATTTGGTTAATTCTTTTTTTGGGTTTCTCAAAATCACAATAATACCTTTTTTTTCTTGATAAATTACTTTCATTGATTCTCTTAAGTCCTCACTCTTTCCTTCATCTACTCTTAAAAAATCTGAGAAAATATTAAAAGTATGCATTCTAACCAAAACGTTATCTTGGGGATGAATTTTTCCTTTTATTAAAGCAATATGTTGTGTGCCATCAATTAAATTTGAATAAACGTGCATATCAAATTTCCCTGCAAACTTAGAGTCATATTTCTTTTTTTTTACACATTTAATAAACTTTTCTTTTTGTAACCTGTATTGTATTAAATCTTTTATCGAAGCAATTTTTAAATTATGAACCTTGCAAAATTTTATTAAATCAGAAAATCTAGCCATTGAACCATCATCATTCATTATTTCACATATTACCCCCTGTGGTTTTAAACCCGCAAGTCGTGCTAAATCAACTGAAGCTTCGGTATGTCCAGCTCTTACAAGAACTCCGCCCTCTTTTGCTACTAATGGGAAAATATGTCCAGGAGTTACTAAATCGTCAGATCTAGCTTTTTCTGCAACTGCAGTTCTTATTGTAGTTGCTCTATCACTCGCACTTATACCCGTTGTAATTCCCTTTTTTGCCTCTATAGAGACAGTGAATGCAGTTTTATTTCGACTTAGATTTTCATTCGTCATTAATTTGAGTTTTAATTTTTCAGTTTTTTTTTTATCTAATGCTAAACAAATTAATCCACGTGCATTCTTTGCCATAAAATTTATCTTTTCAGGAGAAACAAATTCAGCTGCAAAAACTAAATCACCCTCGTTTTCTCTATTTTCATCATCTACAATTACCACCATTTTTCCCTTTGAGAGATCAAAAAGGATTTCATCTAAACTTGAGAGATTTGTCATTATTTTTTCCAAACCTCCATGGCTTTGAGTGCGTATCTTGCTAACATATCAACCTCTGTATTAACCAAGTCACCAATTTTTATGTTTTTGAAAGAAGTATTTTCCCATGTATACGGTATAATATTAACTGAAAAATCTGTTTCAGTTACTTTATTGATTGTCAAAGATACACCGTCAATTGAAATAGAACCTTTGGAAACTAAGAATTTAGAAATTTTTTTTTCAACACTGAAAAGAATTTCGTGAGAGTCTTTTATCTTTTTGATATTCTTTACTTTTGATACATAATCAACATGACCAAAAACAAGATGACCGCCCAATTCATCACCCATTCTTAAAGATTGCTCAAGATTAATTTTTTGTCCGTAAGAAAACCCTTTAATATTTGTTTTTTTTACGGTCTCTGAAGAAACATTAACCCAAAATGAATTGGTGTCTTTTTTGTAAACTGTTAAACAAATTCCTGAACAAGAGATAGAGTCTCCAAGACAAATTTTTTTTAATGAGGTCTTTATCTTAATATTATTTGATTTTCGTAAGTCAATTGATTTAATTATTCCAACATCTTTTATTATTCCTGTAAACATTTTTAATATTTTTTCAAAACACTATTAATGAATTTAATATGATTATTACTATTAAAAATTTCCAGATGATCATCATTAAAATATTTTAATTCTTGAAGTATAAATTTATTTTTATCAGAAAAAAAGTTTTCCTCAGCTCTAATTGCATTTAAACCTTTTTGTCCAATAAAAAAATTTGATCTAAAAATTAATAATTCATCGCAAAAACCATATTTTAAGAAATTTCCAAAAATTTGAGCACCACCCTCAACAATGAGGTTGGAAACACCAAATGTAGCAATTTTCTTTATGATATAATTCAAATTACAATTCTTTTTTGTTAAATATTCAACAAAAACATTGTTAAATTTTTGTTCTGTTTTTTTTTTTTCAAAACTTTTTTTAAAAATTATGGTTTTTGATTCTTTAATTTTGAAGACCTTAAATCTTTTATTGAAATCTAATCTGTCTGATAATATGAATCTCATTGGTGAATATTTTTTTAAACCTTGAATTCTACAGTTCAATTTAGAGTCATCTTGCCTTAAAGTATTTCCACCTATTAAAATTGCATCATTTTCGGAACGTAAGTTTTGGACATACTTTCTTGATAGATCATTTGTTATTGGTTTATTCAAACTGTTAAAACTAATATTTCCATCAAGAGATGTAGCAATCTTTAGAGTAACTTTAGGTCTTTTTTTTATTCTATTCAGGAAATAGCCCTCATAAAGCTTAATAGCTTTTTCTTTTAAAACTCCAAATCGAATTTTTTTTCCAGCTTGAATTAAAGCTTTCATTCCATTTCCATTCACTCTCTTGTCAGGGTCAGTTAGAGAAAATACGACTTCATTAATAGGTGTATTAATTATTACACTAACACATGACTCTGATCTTCCAAAATGACAACAAGGTTCCAGTGTTGAATAACATATATATTTTTTTTTTTTGTTAAACTCAACATTACTTATAGCCTTATTCTCCGCATGTGGTCTTCCACCTTCAGAAGTATAGCCGAAACCGACGATTACATCATTTTTATAATTACCAGTATATTCAACTATTAAACATGCGACTGGAGGATTAGGGAAGCTTATATTTGAATATTTTCTTGCCAAATCTATGGCAATTTGCATGTATTTTTCGTCAGAAATCACAAATCAATTATTTTTTAAATTTAAATTTTTATCAATAAATTGTGTAAAATCATCAGTTTCTTGAAAATCTTTATATACAGAAGCAAATCGAATATAAGCTATTCTATCTAATTCTTTTAGTGCATCCATTACCAATTCTCCAATCATTTTAGATGGAATCTCTTGTTCCCCTGAACTCTCTAACCGTCTTTGAATACTATTTGTTATAAGTTCAATTTTATCTGGTTTCACCGGTCTTTTTCTACAGGATATACTTATAGAAGCAACTAATTTCTCTCTATTAAATGCAGTTCTCTCCTCATTTTTTTTTACAACTAGCAGTTCCCTTAGCTGAACGCGCTCAAAAGATGTGAAACGAGCTCCGCATGACGGACATTGTCTTCTTCTTCTAATCGAAGAGTTATCATCTGCTGGCCTTGAGTCCTTTACTTGAGTGTCTTCATTACCACAAAAAGGACATCGCATATAATTTACCTACGAGATGACTGAAGAATAAATAGGAAACCTCTCACATAAAGATTTGACTTTAAGTTTTATTTCGTTTTCAATTTTTGAGTTGTCATCTAAGTTAGAAGCCAGACCATCTAAAACATCTCCAATAAAGTTTCCAATCGTCTTGAATTCCTCTACTCCGAAACCTCTACTCGTCCCAGCAGGAGTTCCTAACCTTATCCCAGAAGTTACAAAAGGGCTTTGGGGATCAAATGGCACACCATTTTTGTTACATGTAATACCAGCATTTTCTAATGATCTTTCAGCAGCTTTACCTGTCAATTTTTTTGGTCTTAAATCAACTAAAGTTAAATGAGTATCAGTGCCACCAGAAACAACATCCAATCCTCTTTCAATCATGACTTCAGAAAGTATTTTAGCATTTTCAATTACATTAGAAATATAAGTTTTAAACTCAGGCTTAAGCGCTTCTCCAAAAGCAACCGCTTTAGCACAAATAACATGCATTAAAGGTCCTCCTTGAAGTCCTGGAAAAACGGCCGAGTTAATTTTTTTTGCAAAATCAGGGTTGTTGGTTAGAACAAGTCCTCCTCTTGGCCCTCTTAAGGTTTTGTGGGTGGTCGTTGTAACTATATCAGCAAATTCAAGAGGGTTGGGATATTGCTTTGTTGCGACTAGTCCAGCAAAATGAGCCATATCTACCAAAAACAACGAACCAACAGAATCGGCAATGTCCTTGAATTTCTTGAAGTCAATTATTCTTGGATATGACGAACCACCAGCTATAATTAGCTTAGGTTTATGTTCTTTTGCAAGGGATTCTACTTCATCATAGTCAATTAGAGCATCCTCTTTTTTAACTCCGTACTGTATAGCATTAAACCACTTTCCTGACTCATTAGGAGGAGCACCATGTGTCAAGTGTCCACCTGCAGCTAGAGACATTCCCATTATGGTATCTCCCGGTTTAAGTAATGCGAGAAAAACAGCTTGATTAGCCTGAGAACCAGAATGAACTTGAACGTTGGCATATTCTGCGCCGAATAGCTTTTTAACTCTATCAATACAAATGTCTTCAACAACATCAACATGCTCACATCCACCATAATATCTTTTACCAGAATAACCCTCCGCATATTTATTTGTTAGAATTGTCCCTTGAGCTTCTAATACTGCACGAGATACAATATTTTCAGAAGCAATTAATTCAATTTGATCATTTTGACGGTGATACTCGTTTTTTACCGCTTCTAGTATAGATGGATCGGTTTTTGTAAGACTGTTTTCAAAAAATAACTGATGTGACATTTAAATCTCCCGTTGATATTATTTACAATTTTTAAAATTTTTCAATTCTTTTTTTATGCCTTCCTTTTTCAAATGTAGTTGAAAAAAAACATAGTAAACATTTAATAGCTAACTCTTCAGAAATCAACCTAGAACCTAAAACTATTATATTAGCATCATTATGTTGCCTTGATAGTTTAGCCATATTTTCATCTAAACACAATGCTGCTCTAATATTTTGATATTTATTTGAAACAATTGACATACCGATACCCGAACCACAGATCAAAATACCAAATTTAAAATCACCTTTACTTACTTTTTTAGAGAGATTATGGGCTATATCAGGATAATCTACGCTTTCATTTGAGTAACAGCCAGAATCTGAAAAAGATATATTTTTAAAGTTATAGTGCAAAATTTTTTTTTTGAGCTCGTATCCTGCGTGGTCACTTCCGATAATTACTTTTTCAAAAATTTTCATAATTAAAATTTATACTTTTTTAAATCTTTGATTAGTTCTGGTGCAAGGAAATATAAACCAATTAAATTGGGTACTGACATCGCAAATATCATTGCGTCAGAAAAGTTTATTACACTATTAAGATTCATTGATGTTCCTATAATTGTAAAACTTAAAAAAATAATTTTAAATGAGTAAACACTGCTCTTATTATGACCAAATAAATACGTCCAACATCTTAAACCATAATATGACCATGTAATCAAAGTAGAAATTGCAAAAAGTGAAATAGCAAATGCCAGTAAAATTGGAAACCAATTAATTCCAGATTCAAACGCTCTTGAAGTTAACTGAACACCCTCAATACCCTCAGAATCAATATATGATCCTGTAATTATAATTACTAACGATGTCATAGAACAGATTATAATAGTATCTACAAAGGGGGATAAAAGTGACATAAATCCGGTATTTAAATGATTGTCACTTTTAGCTGCTGCGTATGCAATCGGAGCTGAACCAATTCCAGACTCATTTGAAAAAACTGCTCTTTTAATACCTGCTATCATAACGCCAATAATACCTCCGAACGAAGCCTCCACAGAAAAAGCACTATCAAAAATGATTTGTATGGTTTTTGGCAAAAGTGAAATATTACTAATTATTATATATAAACAACCCAAACAGTATATTACACCCATGATCGGAACTAACTTTTCAGTAACTTTCCCTATAGATTTGATACCACCAATTATAATTGAACCCACAACCAAAGCAAAAAAAATACCTCCTAACCATCCTTTATTGTAAAAAAAACTATTCTCACCACCAGTAGCTAAAACAATTTGTTGAAAAGCTTGGTTGGCTTGAAACATGTTACCACCACCAAATGATCCACCGATGCAACAAATAGCAAAAAATAAAGCAAGAAACTTCCCAAACTTTGGAAAACCCAATTCACCTAAGCCAGTTGATAAGTATCTTACTGCACCTCCAGAGACTGTTCCATCTGGGTAGATAACCCTATATTTATGACCTAAACTGACCTCGACAAATTTTAATGTCATACCAAAAAAAGCCATTATTATCATCCACAACATAGCTCCAGGACCTCCGATTGAAATTGCAATTGCCACCCCGGCAATATTACCCAATCCAATAGTGCCAGATAATGCAGCAGTGAAAGATTGGAAATGACTAATCTCTCCAGGGGCATCAGGTTTATCATACTTTCCAATAGCAACTAGAAATGCTCTTTTAAATGCTCTAATATTAATAAATCGAAAATAAATTGTGAAAAAAATACTAGCAATAACCAACCAAACTACAACCAAAGGCAAACTGTTTTGATAAATATCGATACTAGTAAAAACAGTGCTTGTTACTGAGTCAGAAAAGGGTCTAACAAAATTATCAATATTTTTATCTAAATCATTTATCATATCAAAGTTTATTAATTTTCTTTACCACCTGATTGATTATCCTGTAAGCATTTCTTAGAGAGTCTTCACTAATACAGTAAGGAGGCATCAAATAAAAAGTACTACCTAATGGTCTTAATAACAAACCTTTTTCCAAAAATTTTTGTTTCAATAATTCACCAATTTTAGAACCATACCCTTTTTCTATACTCATAATATCAAAAGCCGATACACCACCCAAATACCTTATTTTAGAGATGTATGGATTAGCTGTTAATTTATCCAACTCTTCCTTGTGAATTTTTTCAATTTTTTTAACTAATTTAAGTGTTGAGTCCTTTTCAAATAGTTTAATTGATTTTATTGCCGCCTCACAAGCAATGGGATTAGCTGAAAATGAGTGTCCATGAAGAAACGCTTTTTTAATACTTGTATCTAAAAATTCTTCATGGATATAGTTTTTAAATACTGTTGCTGCGAGTGGGAGATAGCCACCGGTAAGAGATTTGGCAAGACATACAATATCAGGTGAATGCTTTAAGTGGTTGCAAGCAAACATTTTTCCTGTTCTTCCAAAACCAGTCATTACTTCATCAAAAATTACCAAGACGTCGTTAGATTGAAATTTGTTAACAACTTCATCAAGAAAATCTGGTCTACATATTTTCATACCTGATGCACCCTGAATTAATGGTTCAATTATTACTGCAGCCAATTCGGATGCATTTTTACTTAATAAATTATCAATGACCTTTAAAGACTTCTCCTCTTGCTCATCAATTGAGTTATTGCCCTTCCAGTTATCTGGGAAAGGTATAAAACAAGTCTTAAAAACTAAATCATCAAATGGCTTATAAAATCCGGAAGAAAATCCAACTGACATTGCTCCTAGTGTGTCACCATGGTATCCTCCCTCGAAAGCAACAAATTTTTTTTTTTTTTTTATTTCTTTGATACCAAAATTGATATGCAACTTTTAATGCGATTTCCACTGAAGTTGAACCATTATCAGAGTAAAAAACTCTACTGAGTGCACTTGGCAGCAACTTTACTAATTCATTTGCTAACATAACAGCGGGTTGATGTGTAAATCCAGCAAAGACAACTTGTTCAAGCTTTTTTGATTGAGTATTAATTGCTTTAACAATTTCCTTTTTTCCGTGTCCATGAATATTTACCCACCACGACGAAATTAAATCAATATATTCATTCCCATCAATGTCAATTAACTTTTCATCTTTTGCTGAGTCAATGATTATTGGGTTTGGAGAAATTTTTGACTGAGTAAATGGATGCCAAATATGCTTTCTATCAATAGATAATAATTTATCTTTCATTTTTTATACTTATTAGTTCTGAAGCTTGTTTTAAAGTTTCTAGATTTATAGTTTGTAGAAAAGGTATTCTAGCAAGTAACGAAATTTTTTTTTGTGTTATTTTTTGAAAAAAATTTTCTATTGTTCTTACAGTTCCTTTATTCTCGTCACCAATGAATATTATTCCATAAATTTCAATTTTTCTATTATTTAAACTTTCTATGCTTAATAAAGTATGATTAATAGTACCTAGCTTGGTGGAGGCAACTAAAATCACCGGAAGTTTTATTTGTTTTATTATATCAACAACATATTCATTCTCGTTTATCGGCACCAAAATTCCTCCGGCGCCCTCAACTATTAAAGGAAAATTTTTCTTGAAAAAATCAATTTTAAAATCATTTAAAAA
>MDTB01084042.1_pt1 | contig 24536 bp, 23 predicted proteins | sample 811161 | NCBI WGS metagenome assembly MDTB01 (sample SAMN05326650, study PRJNA326480) | marine metagenome | isolation source: seawater | place: Mediterranean Sea | collected 2009
AATACCTCTGTATATAAAAGGCCCTCACTTTTTGCAACTACAGTGGTTACCATGGCATCACCTGTGATATTGGTGGCGGTTCTGGTCATATCTAATAGTCTATCGACGCCAATAATCAAACCGATACCTTCAACGGGTAAACCCACTTGATTAAGCACCATAACTAGCATAACTAGACCAACGCCAGGAACCGCGGCGGTTCCGATTGAGGCTAGAGTCGCTGCCAAAACAACGGTTAAGTAACCTTCTAAACCCAATCCAATATTGTAGGCTTGAGCTATAAATACTGTGGCTACTCCTTGCATTATGGCTGTGCCATCCATGTTTATGGTGGCGCCCAATGGCACTGTAAATGAAGATACGCTTTTACTGACGCCCATGCGCTGCTCAACAGTTCTCATGGTAACTGGCATGGTGGCACCGCTTGATGCAGTACTAAATGCCAGCGCTAATGCTGGGCGTAGTTTACTTAAAAAGGTTTTAATATTAAGGCCAGTAAAAGCTTTAAATATAATTGAATAAACCCCTAGGCTATGGAGTAACAATACAAATACAACGGTAAAAAAGTATTTGGCTAAACTCATAATCATTGCAATACCAACATCTGCAAATAGTTTAGCTAAAAGACAAAATATGCCGTAGGGGGCTAGCTTCATGAGTATCATTACCATCTTCATAATAATGGTATTGAGATCATTAAAGAAATTTCCAATTCTTTTACCCTGATCGCCGGCTCGAGATATTGCAAAGCCAACTAATAATGCAAACACTATTACCTGAAGAATGGATCCATTGGCCATGGATTGAATGGGGTTACTTGGAAATATATTGATTATTGTCTGCTTGAGGGGGGGTGCTTCTTTGGCGACAAATTCTGTGGCCATTGCTAGATCTATGCCTTGGCCCGGCTTAACTAATAATGCAGTTAAAATTGCTAATGCAATAGCAATTGCTGTTGTCGCCATATACAAAATAACTGTTTTGCTTGCTACTGCGCCCATGCGTGAATTATTACCCAGTGATGAGACACCGCAGATTAGGGAAACAAAAACTAAGGGAACTACTAACAATTTTAATAAACGGACAAATATTTGCCCTACTGTATCAAAAATTCCGTTGACCAAGAGGCTGTCAAGACTTGTTGATATCGCTGTAGGCAATACATTGAAGGAGTAAATGGCATTCAATAGAGCTCCAGTCAAAAGGCCAAGTAACATGGCAATAAGGATGCGCTGCGTGAGACTCATAAAACTAACCTTGTTTAATCTGTCAGTATAAAATTCAATAACTACATGCTGGTTACTACCATAACATAGTCCAATCTAAATCTAGCTTAAACATTAGGCCCTTTCAATATATAGATAATAATTCTTGCGGCTAACACGTTTGCAATAAAAAAAACCTAATGTTAGTGATCTTAGTTTTCGGTTTGAGCGTAATTCTTGTTAGACTGATAGACAGATTATAAGTTAATGGAAAATATTAGAGCCACTGTGGACAATAAAATTCAAAGTGCGCCCAAAGTTGCTATCTTTAAGAGCACTGAGAAGCGCGACGATAAATGGAGTGTCCTCCTTGTAGAGGTGGGTGCCTCACAGGATCGTCGTGCCTTTGCTCAGCTGTTTGAACATTTTGCTCCATTACTTAAAAGTTTTGCTCAAGCCAGCAAACAAGACGGTTGGTTTCCAGGTCTTGCCGAAGACTTAGTTCAAGAAGTTATGATTAAGGTTTGGCAAAAAGCAGGCGGTTATAACCCTCAAAAGGCCTCTGCTACTACATGGATCTATACCGTTGCTCGAAATTGCAGAATCGATATGCTCCGAAGAAAATGTAACACCCAGCACTTACCTTTGGAAAATGAAGATTACTGGCATGAACCTGACGAAGAAACACCAGTTTCAATACTCAGGCATAAAAGAACTGAAGAGCATGTCAAGTTAAGCCTTGGTAAACTCCCTCGTGAGCAAGATGAAATTTTAAGAAAAGTTTATCTAGAAGGTAAATCCCATGCTGAAGCATCACAGGAATTGGATTTACCTCTAGGAACTGTTAAATCGCGAGTTAGACTAGGGTTGCAAAAATTGCAGATCCTAGTGGCTCCAGAATTTAGAGAAGAGCTAATTAATGACTAAATTTTTAAACCACCACCCTTCAAGAGAGATGCTAGTTGAGTTTTCAGCTGGCACCTTAGATACCGCAACCTCCATCTGTGTCTCAGCCCATTTACATTTTTGCAAATGTTGTCGAGATGAAGTAGCTAGATTAAATGAGGTAGGTGCTCAGCTTATGGCTGAGTCTTCGCCTGAGACTATTGATGATGGTCTGTTTGACAAGGTTATGGCTAAAATTGATGAGCCTCAACCCAAGGTTGAAGCTGATCCTGTGAAAAAAATAGGTGTCAGTGGTTTTCCTGCTCATGTAAATACATTGATACAAAATGCTAATAAAACACCGGTTTGGAAACGCCTTTCTAAGTCAATGGAAGAGGCAAAGCTGTATACAGGACAAAATCAGTTTGAGGTAGCCCTTCACAAAATTTGTGCTGGCGGTGCTACTCCTAAGCATGATCACTGCGGTTTAGAGTACACCGTGGTACTAAAAGGTAGTTTTTCTGATGAGAAATCTGTGTACACAGAGGGTGATTTTATCGTTAGAGAACCCGGTGATACCCACCAGCCTATGGGTGCGAAAAACGGTGAATGTATATGTTTATCGGCTCAAGAAGCGCCAATACGACTAACAAGCTTAATAGGTGTGTTCTTAAACCCATGGTTAAGAATTAACCCTAGCTAACGATATTTTTCTCTTTGTATTTAAAGACTTGACTGCGTATTCCGTGGTCTTTTTTTTGTGTATTTTAATCTGTGATCTATTGTCTGATTAATACGCCTTGCTGAGCCAAAAAGTCCTTGGCTTCTTGAATGCTGTGTTCACCAAAGTGGAATATGCTGGCCGCTAAAACGCCATCTGCCCCACCCTTTTTAACGCCATCGACTAGGTGCTGCAAGTTGCCGACACCACCTGAGGCTATCAACGGAACTGGGATTGCATCACTTATTCTTGATGTAAGCTCTAAATCAAAACCATTTTTAGTACCATCGCGATCCATACTGGTAAGAAGAATTTCTCCAGCGCCATAATTGGCCATTTTAATCGCCCATTGTATGGCACAGATTCCCGTTGAGTTGCGCCCACCATGAGTAAATATTTCCCATCGGGGATTATCACTTTTATCAGTTTGTTTGGCATCGATCGCTACCACTATGCACTGAGAGCCAAACTTTTCGGCCGCATCTTTAACGAACTGAGGATTTTTTATAGCTGCTGAGTTTATGGCTACTTTATCTGCGCCAGCATTTAATAGATTGCGAATATCGGATAGTTCACGAACCCCACCACCGACAGTAAGGGGTATAAATACCTCTCCTGCCATACGCTCTACGGTATGTAATGTGGTATCTCTGTCTTCATGACTGGCAGTAATATCTAGAAAGGTAATTTCATCAGCACCCTGTTCGTTGTAACGCCGCGCTACTTCCACCGGATCTCCAGCATCACGTATATCTAAAAATTGTACGCCTTTCACCACGCGGCCCTTGTCAACATCAAGGCAGGGTATCAATCGTTTGGCTAATCCTTTTGACATATTTGGCCTCACTCGCTGTTATCTTTAAATATATGACCGAGCTTTCCTGCTTTTGTAGACAGATATTTTACATTATGTGGGTTGCTTTCAGCTTGATGTGGAATGCGTTCAATAATATCAAAACCTAATTCTTTTAACGCTGCCAACTTACGCGGATTATTGGTCATCAATTGTATTTTTTGAGCGCCCAGATGCTGTAGCATAGGTGCGCAGATTGAGTAATCCCGCATATCAGCACCAAAACCTAATCGCTCATTGGCTTCTACTGTATCAGCACCCTGATCTTGAAGGTTATAGGCACGTATCTTATTAACTAGCCCTATTCCTCGACCTTCTTGACGAAGGTATAGAATCGCACCACGACCTATTTCAGCTATGCCACGCATAGCTTCCTGTAATTGCTCACCACAGTCACAACGCAAACTTCCTAACGCATCGCCCGTTAAGCATTCAGAATGAATTCTTACTGCTAGGGGCTCATCGACTGCACAGTCACCCATAGTGATGGCAATATGCTCTTTGCCTTTGAATGGATCTTCAAAACCATGAATATCAAAAGTACCCCATTTTGTTGGCAGGGTCGAAGATTCAATAAAGCGTAGGACCAATGGAAGCTCCAAAGTTAGTATTTAAGTCTGATATTGTAACTCTTGGTGCAAGTTTATTCAGATTTTTCAATCATTCGATATTTTAGCTTTTATAAATTCTAAGGGCACGCTTAATGAGTCCTTCACATCGTAGACAATACGATAAAAGCAGGGTACTAAAATCAGAGTCATAGTGGTTGCAAAAACAATACCAAAGCTTAGCGAAATTGCCATTGGAATAACAAATTGAGCCTGCATACTAGTCTCAAATAGCATGGGCAGCAATCCAACAAAGGTTGTCAGTGTAGTTAGCACGATGGCTCGAAACCTTTGCTGACCCGCCGACATAAGTGAATCTTCAATAGACATTCCGTCAGCGCGACGCCGGTTAGCAAATTCAACCAAAATAAGACTGTCATTAACCACTACCCCTGCAAGTGCAACTAGTCCCAATATGGATAACATATTGAGTGAAATACCGAATAAGATATGGCCTACGACTGCACCTATAAATCCAAAGGGAATGACCGACATAATAACTAAGGGCTGTACATAGGATCTTAGGGGAACTGCTAATAACCCATAGATCATAAACAATGCGGCTATAAAACCAACTGCTGTTCGCATTTTAAGTGTGTTTTCTTCTTTAGTTGAGCCACCTAAATCAAACTCTACATCGGGATACTGTTGCAGTAATTGAGGAATATAATTGTCGATAATATCCGATACCACAATCCCTGTTTGAATTTTGGTTGGATCTATATCTGCGGTGACATTAACCGTTCGCTTTCTGTCAGTTCTGAATATAGTTGAAAGCCCCTCACCAAGTTTTATTTCGGCCACCTGACCTATGCGAATGGCCTGTCCAGTTTTGGTTCTAATTAATAAATTTTCCAGATTTGCTACTGAACCACGCTCTTCTGATGGATAGCGAACCATTACTTTTACTCGGTCTACGCCCCTTTGGATACGCTGTACTTCTTCTCCATAGAATGCCTGACGGACCTGACGCCCAACATCACCGAGACTAATTCCTAGCTGGCTGGCATAGGGTTTTAGGCTAATTTGAATTTCCTGTCCACCAGTGCCCTGTGAGTTGAAGATATCAAAAACGCCATTATATTGAGCTAATTTATTTTGAAGTTGATTACTTGCTAGGGCTAACTGTTCGGGATTAACACCACTAAGCTGCATATTAATCTTTGCTCCTCCACCGGCATTGGTGCTGGCAAAGTAACGTTGCTTTCTAACATTAGGCAATTCACCAACCTGTTGTCGCCAGAGTTTTTCAAACTCTAGGGATGAGATACGTCTATTTTCTGAGGGTACTAGAGAAACTATAAAGGTACCGCCGGTATCTGAGCCTGCATAGAACAGTAGATGTTTAACTACACCATCGCCTTTGGGATACTGTTTGCGATAATTTTCATCAACTTTATAGGCAGCTTCTTCAATGGTAACCAGCATTTTAGCCATATCCTTTGCTGAAGTGCCATCGTAGAGAATAACATCTGCTCGCACTGTGTCACTGGGAACATTGGGGAAAAATTCAAACCTAGCGATACCACTATTTACTGCGCCACCGGCAATAATTAATAATCCTAAGAAGAATGATATGGTTAGGTAGCGCCGCCTTATACAGCTAGCCAGAAAGGGTTGATATTTATTAACGATAAATAATTTAAGATTTTTATCGATCTGCGTCTGCCATTTTGCAATATGTTGAAATCCTGGTTTGGGCTTGCCGCCAATTTTTAATCCTATCAAATGTGCCGGTAAAATTAATTTTGACTCTATCAACGAGAAGATTAGGCAGAGAATAACTACCATCGCAATGGCTTCTTGAAACCCTGCCACTACACCCCCAATAAATAGCATTGGGGCAAAGGCCGCCATGGTGGTCAATACGCCAATTGTTGAGGGTATAGCGACTTTTTGTGCCCCCGCTATAACGTGCTCCAATGAGGCTCTAAAGGTACTCTCACCAACCCCTTTTACCCCTACTTTTGCCGCTTGCTGCTGGGCTTCACTATAAATACTCTCGCCAATAACAATGGCGTCGTCCACCACGATCCCCAGCACCATAATAAAAGCAAATAGGCTTAAAACATTAACTGTGACTGGGAAGGGAGTTACAGGCATCAACCAAAAAGCGCCCAAGAAACTGACGGGTATACCAAGTAATACCCAAATACCCACCTGAATATTGAGAAATAGGGTTAAAACCACTGCTACTAATATAGCGCCCATGGCAAGATTGGATAGCATCATATCCAGTCGACCGCGCAGGTGAAATGATAGGGGTTCGAACTGCTCTATGGTTAGACCATCTACTAAACTATCAGATTTTTTTTCTATGTAATCTTTGACTGCCTCGTCTATGGCTAATAAATTTTGATTTTCTAGGGAAAATACTCCTAGAGTGACTGCAGATTCTTTATCAAAGTGAACTAGGGTACTGGATTCTTTAAATGAATCTTTGACCACTGCGACATCCGATACCAATAGTTGAGACCCATCGGGATTGCTGCGTAACACTATATTTTCAAATTCTTCACCAGAGTAGGCTTTACCCTGAGTGCGAACTAAGATATTGCCACTGGCGGATCGAACCATACCTGCGGGCATATCTAGCGATGAGTCACGCAATACACTAGCGACTTCACCCAGAGTCATATTTAATTCTCTAAGTCGATCTTCTTTGACTTCAATGGCGATCTCATAGTCATCAACGCCCCAGAGAATGACTTTTTTTACCTCTGGCAATTCCAGTAATTCATCGCGAATTTCTTGACCTAAACGCTTTCTTTGAAATTCGTCTAGGGGGCCAGATACAGCAACACCGGTTACCCAACTGATATCTTCAAATTTACTAACGCTGGGCTTTTCAAGATCAACTGGGAAGTTAAGGATGCCACTTATGCGGTCCTCCACTCTGGCAAGCATCTCATTAATATCTTGACTGGGCTCAATATCTAGCTCAATACTTGCCAGATCACGACTAGCGGTGGAGCGCATTTCTTTGACACCACTCATCCCTTGCAAGGCAGCTTCAATTGGCAAAATAACACCCTTTTCTACTTCTACAGGCGCTGCTCCCGGATAAACTGCTGTCACATTAATACTGTTTCTTTCTGTTCGAGGAAACATATCCTTACTTATGGTATAGGCTGAAATAGCACCTGCCACCACAATAAAGAGCATGAGTAAATTGGCCGCAACTGGATTTTTGGCAAACCAACCAATCAATCCGTAGGATTGAGGATCATTCATGGTAACTTCACCGTATTTTCGGAATTAAACGGCTTGAGTTTCATACCATTGACCATAATGCCCATGCCGCTGGTAACAATTTCAACCTCCCCCTGCAAACCCTTATTAATGTAGTAATTGGAACGATCTTCAAATAAATAGTCGACTGCAACCAATTTTAAACGCTGGTCACCATCCACTGTTGCTACTCGATTATTGGGACGTAAAGCATTGCGGGGCAATGGATACACATCATTGATTGTTTTACCTAACACCAAAGCTTGAACAAAACTGCCTATTAGCAATGGCATACGATCGGCACGACGTTCAATATTATAGGGGTCGGAGATTTGTGCCACTAGGTACTGGGCCCGGCTGCTCTGTTCAATGGTCCCTTCCGAGCGAACCAACTCAGCTTGCCACGTGGCTGTTTTGCCATTCACCATACCCTGCAGTTGAACTTTATTTTTAGTCAGTGCTTGTTGATTTTCTGGGTCAGTATTCCAACCTAATTTTAATAAGTCTTTACCGGTCATAGGGAGCCGTATTTCTGCAAAGTCTATGGCAAAGGTTTCACCTAATCTTGTACCTATGGTGACGTATTGGCCCACATCAACCTGTTTTCTTGAAACCATACCGGCATAGGGTGCGCGAATTACCGTTCTTTTTAGCTTAAGTTCAGCTTGCCTGACTTCGGCTTGAGCTTGCAATAAACGCGACTCTGCTTCAGCAAGAAATGGTGTACGCAATGCTAATACCGGTGCTTCTGCCAAAGGTCTACCGGTCATTTCCCATTCTTTTTGGGCCTGTGAAGAACGTGCCTGCTCTGAAAGCAATTGAGCTTTTGCACTGTTTAATTGGGCGTCTGCTCTCTGCTTGGCTACTTTATAATCAGCTGAATCTAGCTTGATTAATACATCACCTTTATTAAAAGTACCACCAACCACAAATTGAGGGGCCACTGTCATCACTATGCCAGAAACTTCTGAAACTAACATGGTTCTAGTTCGTGGTTGCACCGTTCCCTGGGATTTGACTTTGAGTTGAATCTGAGATTTATCTATCACTTTCGTGGTTACTGCCACTTCTCGATTGGGTGATTCGAGCGCTAGGGCATCTGGCTTTAACAGGCTCATTAGTCCTGCAATCAGGAAGGCAGCAGTAATGATAATTAATGGTAAAATTTTTGTTTTCAACGGGTTGCCCTCTGTGGCAATTGATTTACTTATTCAGTATATAACTTTGTTACGTTTTTCCTTTATAAATAGCCCAATTAGTTTATATAGTAGGCTATGCAGGCGGCACAGGCTCCAGCCACTATATCGTCGATCATAATACCTAAACCGCCATGGATATTTTTGTCCAACCAGCTAATTGGCCAAGGTTTTACAATATCAAATAAACGAAATAACACGAAGCCACAAATAATAGATCCAAATGTCGGGGGTAGGAATGCCATAGCAATCCATAGGCCAACAAACTCATCCCATACAATGCCAGAATGGTCATGCACGCCCATTTTTTTTGCTGCATTGCCGCATATATAGACGCCCATAACGCTTGCAATTAGGATCGCCAGCCAATAAAAGTTTACTGGTAATTGATTGAGTAATAACCATAGGGGTATTGCGGCTAGACTTCCCATGGTTCCGGGAGCCTTTGGCAGTAGACCGCTACCAAAGCCAAAAGCTAACATTAGGCTGGGTGAGCGCAGTAATTGGCTAAACTGGGGGTTGTTACTTGAAATGGCTGTACCCTCCTGCTGTGATAGATACTGTTTGGTTATCTATCTTTAAATAATCTTGATTATGATCTAATGGGATCATATTGCCAATTGCATTCACATCAAAATTATTTGCGTCTGCCCATTGTTCAAATTCTACCTGTTGATTTGAGGGGACAGTAAAACAGAGTTGATAATCGTCTCCGCCAGTTAATGCCCAATTTATACTTTGCTCTGAAAAGGCCTGCTTTATATCATCATGAATTGGTAGTGCCTGACTATTAATCAGTGCTGTCACTTCACTGGCTTTACAAAGATGCCCAAGATCGGCTATCAATCCATCTGAAATATCAATACAGGCGCTTGCGAAGTCCCGAAGACTAATGCCCAGATCGATTTGAGGTTGGGGCTGATAAAATCTTTTTATTAGTCGATCATTTTTTTTCAAAGTTGATTCTGTAAGCTGGTGCAGGGCTGCCGCTCCATCGCCCAATGTGCCGCTAACATAGATAATATCGTTAGGCTTGGCGCCATTTCGACATAGGGCTTGGCCTATTGGTATTTCACCTACAACCGTAATACTTATAGTCAGGGGCCCTGCTGTTGTATCCCCGCCAACCAGTGAAACCTGATATTGATCAGCTACTGTTGCTAATCCCTGACTAAACCCCTGCAACCACTCTGTGGAGACTAATTCTTGAGGCATAGATAGGGATAGGGTAAACCATTTTGGAGTGGCTCCCATTGCTGCCATATCACTGAGATTAACGCACAGCGCTCTGGTGGCGATTTGTTCGGCTGATGCATCGCCAGGAAAATGTACTGAGGCGACTAGGGTATCTGTAGCTATGGCAATTTGATGATCTGTTTTGTTATTTATTATTGCTGCATCATCGCCAATCCCCACAGCAACGTCCTGTTGGCTGGTTAACTCTTTGAAAAAATTAGAGATAAGCGAGAATTCGTCAATTGGTTGATTCATGCTTTTAGGTAGTAGTTATCCTTGTTTGGCGGCGATTTCCACGGCTCTACTCTGAGCAGCCACCTGATCTAGAACACCATTTATAAATTTATACGCATCTGTGGGACCAAATGTTTTAGCTAGGTTAACTCCTTCATTGATAGCTACTTTATAAGGTACCTCAATACTAAATAATAGTTCATAGGTGGAAATTCTCAATATAGCCCGAGACACTGGGTCTAACTGGTCCTGTTCACGATCTAAATGAGGTTGATAGGCTTCATCAATTTTTTCGAGATTTTTAGGAACTTCATAGAGTAAGCTTTTGAATAAATCGGTATCAACTTTACTCATATCATTTTCAGCATGGAAATTAACTTCTATAGTTTGTAAGTCAATGCCGCCCATATCCCATGAATAGAGTGCTTGAAGCGATAACTTTCTAGCCTTTTGCTTGGCTTTGGTTTTCGACATTTATTAGGTCACCTGCATTGATTTAAACAGTTCAAGCATTTCAAGCACGGTTAATGCCGCCTCTTCGCCTTTGTTCTCATTATTATCACCAGCACGTTGTAATGCTTGCTGAAGGTTGTCAGTGGTCAACAGACCGAAGGCGACTGGGATGTTTTGGTTAAGACTTACTTCTCCGATACCTCGGGTGGTTTCAGCGCAGACATAATCAAAGTGGGGTGTATCACCTCGAATAACACAGCCCAATGTAATAATACCTTGAAAACGACCAGTCTTTGCCGCTTTTTGTGCTGCCAAAGGCAGTTCAAAGGCACCCGGCACATAAAAGTCTTCGACAATTTCAATATTATGTCGCTTTAAAGCGCGAAGGGCACTGGCACGCAAGCCTTCGGTAACCTGAGAATTCCAACGCGCAGTAATAACTGCGATTCGCGCTTCTTTTACTGAAAAATTGCCTTCTTGAGGTCTAAATTCGCCCATTCTTAGGTCCTTTTACTGTCTTGGTAATCAACATATTCAACGACTTCTAAATCAAAACCAGAAATGCCACTAAATTTAAATGGCGCACTTAATAGGCGCATTTTACTAATACCCAAATCCATTAGAATTTGCGAGCCTGTACCCACTTGGAAGTAAACTACTTCATTGGCTGGTGGCGTTTTATCGGTACTAATATTTAGCATTTCATCAATATGTTTATCCATATCCTCTGCAGTTTCTGGATAAACTAGTAATACCAATACGCCTCGCCCTTCTTTAGCAATGGCTTCTAGGGCTGTATGCGTTGACCATGACTGGAAGCCCTCTATAGGCTCAATAGCCAGCAAGTCACGAGCCGATCGATTAATGTGCACCCGAACCAACGGCGCATCACCAACGCTTACATCACCCATAACCAATGCAAAATGCTTTTCATCTCGGGCATAATCTAAATAAGTTTTAAGGGTAAATTCACCATAGTGTGTATTCACTGTGCGCTCACTAACACATTGGGTAGTTTTTTCAGTCACCAAACGGTAGTGGATTAAATCGGCAATTGTACCAATTTTAAGATCATGCTTTTTAGCAAATTCCTCTAGATCATCACGCCGCGCCATGGTGCCATCTTCATTCATAATTTCGACGATTACCGCGGCAGATTCAAAACCCGCTAGTCTTGCTAGGTCACAACCTGCTTCTGTATGGCCTGCCCGACTTAGTACACCACCTGGCTGAGCTTTTAGCGGGAAAATATGCCCAGGCTGAACAATATCTTGCGGGCGGGCATTGCTGGCTACTGCAGCTTGAACCGTACGCGCACGATCCGCCGCGGATATTCCTGTAGTGACGCCGTCCGCCGCTTCAATGGACAATGTAAAAGGCGTACCATGACTTGAGCTATTGTTATCACCTGCAACCATTAAACCTAAATTAAGCTGTTCACAGCGTTCTTCGCTCAGAGGTAAACATATTAACCCTCGGGCATTGGTTGCCATGAAATTAATATCCTCTGGCCTAACCATAGGTGCCGCCATGACTAAATCGCCTTCATTTTCGCGATCTTCATCATCCATCAAAATAACCATCTTACCCTGACGGATATCTTCGATTAACTCTTCCACTGTATTTAATTTCATTATCTATTCTCTTTCCTGTCCGTAGCTAGTTGCATCTACGGAGGTTAAACGCTCTAGATATCGTGCAATCAAGTCCACCTCAAGATTCACTTTTGTTCCAACCTCATAGTCGCTAATTACGGTGTGAATCATGGTGTGCGGTACTATATTCATTTCAAACTCTGCACCCTTGACGGCATTGACCGTTAGGCTAGTACCATCAACGGTAATTGATCCCTTTTGCGCTATATATTTGACTAAATTGGCTGGCGCCCTCAAAGTAAAGCGCCATGAACGGGCATCTTCATGCAGTGAAATCACCTCACCGATACCATCCACATGACCAGACACTATATGTCCACCAAAACGATCACTGGCCTGCATGGCTTTTTCTAGATTGATGCCAGTATCTACCTTCCAATGCTCTATGGTTGTTAGGCTGAGTGTCTCAACAGAAACATCGGCTATAAAACCTTGATCAATTAATTCAACGGCAGTTAGGCATACACCATTGCAGGCGATACTATCACCCAATCGAACATCATCGAAACCTAGCTTAGGGGCATAAATAGAGACCCTAACATCGCCTTGGCGATGCTCTAATTCGGTAATTTTACCTATAGCACTAATAATTCCTGTAAACATAGTCTTTACCTAGATTTAAATCTTAATAATCTTTATCGGGTTGCATGGTAAGCTTTATATCCTCGCCTACCATACGCATATCTTTGACTGATAACGCTAAATGGGCATCAATTGTATCAATGGGTAGATCGAACATGGGTCTCGCTTGACTGCCAAATAATTTTGGCGCCCAGTAGCAAACTAATTCGTCAAGAAGCCCCTCGGCAATAAACGCCCCCGCTAGACCTGCCCCAGCCTCAACCATTACCTGATTACAGTCCCGTTGGGCTAATACCTCTAGTAGTGCACGAAGATCGACGTGCTCATCTTGAGCCGGTAGAAAGATGACCTCAGCACCGGCGGCAACGAGTGCTTTTGAATTCTCTCTTTGTTGCGGCTTATCAAGGGTAGCAATAACACAGAGTCCCGGAGCTTGTAATATTCTTGCATCTGCAGACATTTTCATCTGCGCATCTACCACCACGCGCATTGGCTGTTGCAAAGGATCTTCCACTCCAAGCTCTTCTGCTGTTATTCGCAGAGTCAGCGATGGATTATCCATTTGCTGTGTGCCTATACCAGTAATAATGGCACAGCTAGCAGCTCTTAGACGCTGTACATCCAAACGCGCCGCTGGAGTTGTAATCCACTGACTTTGGCCGCTTGCCATCGCAGTACGACCGTCTAAACTAGCTGCCATTTTAACTAAAACCCAAGGATTTCCCTCGGTAACCCGCTTAAAAAAGCCTTTATTAAGCTCTCTTGCCTGAGCTTCCATCAAACCAACCTCAACCTCAATCCCAGCATCTTGTAGCTGTTTTATACCAGAGCCAGAGACTTTTGGATTTGGATCTTCAGTGGCAACAATAACGCGCGAAACCTTAGCTTTAATAAGTGCCTGAACGCAGGGACCCGTTTTTCCTTGATGACTACAGGGCTCAAGGGTTACATACACTGTACACCCAGGAACATCACCAGCCATTTGCAAGGCTTCGATTTCGGCGTGATTGCCGCCCGCTGGCCGAGTAAATCCCTCGCCAATAATCTTGTTATTGGACAGAATAACGCATCCAACCGCTGGATTTGGCGCGGTGGTATAGCACGCTTTACCTGCAAGCTGCAGAGCACGCGCCATCATATTGTGATCTTGTGCTGAGAATTTCATAATTAGTCAGTCGAGTCACTTTTATCTTCATTAAGCCGATTGAGTTCAGCTTGGAATTCACTGATATCTTGAAAGCTGCGATAAACAGAGGCAAACCTGACATAAGCCACTGCATCAAGTTCTCTAAGCTGGCGCATCACTTCTTCACCAATAATTTGTGAGGGTATTTCGCGCTCGCCGGTTACCTGAAGAAAATGTTTTATTTCGGATATGGCTACTTCGATTTGTTCAATCGATACCGGACGCTTTTCTAATGCTCGCTGGAGACCTGCACGCAATTTATCTTCATCAAATGACTGTCTTGTGCCATCAGTTTTTATCACTCGCGGCATAACCAGTTCGGCTAGCTCATAGGTGGTAAAACGCTCACCGCACACAGCGCACTCTCTGCGCCGTCGTACTTGGCCGCCATTGGCCACGAGGCGCGAATCGATAACTTTTGTGTCGTCAGCATTACAAAATGGACAAAACATAGGGATTAACCTTTAAAATGGTTAGATATTCTACCACAACATACAGCTTGATTGATTGTGTTGCAGTAGGCGGCTAGCCTAAGATTAAGTGTAGCGGTTTAAGTTTGATCCTAGCGATAAAAAAGCCCCATAAAATGGGGCTTTAAAAATCTACTTTGTAAGACTTTATTTGTAAACTGGGAAACGCTGACAGATATCTAAGACCTTGGCTTTAACTTCGGCAATAATCTGTTCTGAATTACCATGCTCTAAACCATCTAAAATATCGCACATCCAATGGGTCAACTGAACTGTTTCTTCTATCCCAAAACCTCTAGTGGTAATAGCTGGTGTCCCCACTCTTAAACCTGAGGTCACAAAAGGTGAACGCGGATCATTGGGAACAGCATTTTTATTGACTGTAATAAAAGCTTCGCCCATGGCGGCATCCGCATCAGTTCCAGTGTATTCTTTACCGATAAGGTCTACCAGCATAAGATGATTTTCCGTACCATTGGATACCACGTTAATACCGCGTTCGATAAAAGTTTTAGCCATAGCTTTGGCATTGGCTACAACCTGCTTTTGATAGTCTACAAATTCATCACTCGCCGCTTCTTTAAAGGCTACGGCTTTTGCCGCAATCACATGACAAAGAGGACCACCCTGACTGCCGGGAAATACTGCTGAATTGACTTTCTTAGCAATAGCTTCATCGTTGGTCAAAACAAAGCCGCCCCTTGGGCCGCGCAAGGTTTTATGGGTTGTGGAGGTAACTACATGGGCATGGGGGATTGGACTTGGATAAACACCTGCAGCCACTAAACCAGAAACATGCGCCATATCTACCAAAAGGTAGGCGCCTACCTTATCGGCTATTTCTCTAAAACGAGCCCAATCCATAATGCCTGAGTATGCAGAGAATCCGGCAATAATCATTGCTGGCTTGTGTTCCACAGCCAGAGCTTCAACCTGCTCATAAGCAATTAGGCCAGTTTCGGCATTTAAACCATATTGCACAGCATTATAGAGCTTGCCTGAGAAGTTTGGTTTCGCGCCATGAGTCAGGTGACCACCATCAGCCAAACTCATACCAAGAACCGTATCACCGCCCTTAATTAAAGCTAAGAAAACAGCGTTATTTGCCTGCGAACCCGAGTGAGGCTGAACATTAGCAAAGTCTGAACCATAGAGACTTTTTAGTCTCTCAATTGCCAATTCTTCAGTCACATCAACATATTCACAGCCACCGTAATAACGCTTGTTGGGGTATCCCTCGGCATATTTATTAGTCAACTTACCACCCTGAGCTTCCATTACCGCTGGACTGGTATAGTTTTCTGATGCGATTAGCTCAATATGCTGTTCTTGACGTTGATCTTCTTGCTGCATGGCCTGCCATAAATCCGCGTCAAATTTTTCAATAGTCTGTTGTTTATCGAACATGTTTTGGCGTTCCCTAAATATTATTTTGAGTATTAAAAGGCGTGCTGAATTATGCCACACATTTTACATTATTCTGTCTTGTTCTAACAGAGAAAAGCATTGATTTTCATCTAGCTTTGTCTATTTTTTTTCAATCCCAGTCTCTGTCTATTGTCTCACTCACAGCTACTACCATGGAATGGGCTTTCCAGCATAATCTACGTAGGACAGCTGGCCATCGACATGCATTTTATCCATCACTTCAGATAAACATTCGGCAACAAAGTCAGGCTCAAATAGTTTGCCCTCTGGCACTGTGGCATGAAAGGGCTTGGACATTGCTGAATTGACAGTACCGGGATGAAAAGCGATCAGCTTTACATTTTTTGCACGACGGGCATATTCAATTGAAAATGTTTTCATCAAACTGTTGAGCGCGGCTTTTGATGCTCGATAACTGTACCAACCACCCAATCTATTATCCCCGGTGCTTCCTACTCTGGCGCTAAAACAGGCTACCTTACAAGGATTGGGTCCGGTAAGTATTTTTCTTAAAAGCTTTAACCACAATGAGGGTACAACTGTATTGGCATGGAATATTGCCTGTAGCATTTCGACACTCATATCTTCCATGCGCTTTTCGGGAAACATGTGATCATCATGCAATATACCGTGACAGATACTTACTTTTACAAAACTTCCACTGAGATCACTTAGGCTTTCGGTAACCCCTGCCATAGAAGTTTCGTCATATTGAGTTTGAATCCAGTTTAATCGCGGATGCTGAATTTTGGCAATGGAACGACTCACTGCAACTACCTGTGCAATTCGCTGATCTTCGAGTAGGTTTTTAACTATTGCCTGACCTATTGCTCCACCGGCACCTAGCACTATAGCATTGCCTGAATTATCTAGCATTTTTCCCTCTCTAAACTACATGATTCACAGCGTTCTTTACCTGTCAGTAGACGTGATAAGAAGTGACGATGGCGAGCAAACTGGAGGTATGCAAAGTCAGCGAAAATGCGAATAATAGGCCAGCGAATAATAGCTATCCACTTACCTTTTCCAACTAAATTCCATGCTTTGTGGGTTACATCTAAACCCAGTAATATCTTCCCATTTGCAAGCTGACCGTGAAGTATACGATCTGCTTTTTCACGATTTATATTTGGGTACTTGGCCTGAAAGCTTTCTTGGTTTATATCCACTAAATCAATTTTTTGCTGTTGATCCAATTTCATAAGATGTTTCATTTCTGAAAGACACAGCGGACAACCACCATCATAAAAAATTTTCAGTTCTGCCATAGTTTTAAATCTCCCGAATAAGAAAGGCTAAAACAAGACTATGGGCAACAATTACTATCATGGTAAGTATCAGTCTCATACGCCAATAGGATTTATCCTGAGACTCCATATCAAGAGCTCTCTCAGCCAAGAGCAGACTGCCATATCCACCAAGCAAGAGTGTTAAGGCAAACATGGTTAACATGGAAGAATAATTAATCAGAATTAAACTAGCCCATGCCGATAGAGCCATAATATTGCTAAACACAATAGCCGGTTTAGACACTTTTTCAGGATCGTTAAATCTTCCTTTTGTCCACAAGATGCCTCCAAGAAAGCTTAATATAATGGCACTGTAGGAAATAAAAACATAGGGCGCATACAAACCGAACAATGAGGCACCATGAACACCTAAGCCTTGCTCTACTAAAGCAACCATTTGCCACAATGGAATAATAAAAGGAATTAAACCTAGGTATCCCAACCAAATGGTAAGATGTGATTTACCAGAATGTAAGTTAGTTGGATCATTTTTAGTCATGGGTATTTCCCTAGAAAACAATATAAATACGACGTCATTAGTTAGCATAACTTACGATTTATCAACTGGTTTGGTTTGATCGCAAACCATTCATTTAAATCCATCCACCCCGAGATCGCGTAATTTTTCTATTTAGAATCAATAATCTGAGGCTTTTATGCTTAAAAAAGGTATCTTCTGGTTTACCACCGATCTGCGTTTAGATGATAATCGAGCGCTTACACAGGCAGCAAGTTTAATGGACCAGCTCACACTGGTGTATTGCCCGGAGGATTCTGAAAGACTTTCGAGCTTTCAAATAGGTCCGTCTATTTCTGTTAATCGACAGCAATTTCTAAATAATAGTATAAGAGACTTGCACGACTCCCTCGAACCCTTGGGTCAGCACATTATTGTCTGCCAACAGCCTGAGAAAAATCTGTCACAGATTATTGAAAATTATGGCATCACCCATGTTTTTCGAAGTCAGGGTCAGCACATGCTTGATAGCAAAAGCTGGGATTGTTTGAATATAAAATACCCATCGGTAGAATTTTGTGAAACCGGGGGAAATCGATTATTTAATGAGCAACAGTTTCCATTTGATCTGGGTAATTTGCCGGCCAGTTTTTCTAAATTTAGACGTAAAGTCGAAAAAATTGAGATATTAGCCCCACAGTCAGCCGTTGCAAAACTTCCGCCCCCTATTATTGATCCAATTGAGTGGCCGCGAGCTTTTTATACTTCAGATAATCCAACTCAAATGAATTTTGTGGGCGGGCAAACTGCCGGCAGTTTGCATTTAGAAAAATACTTTCAAACATCTTTTGCCAGCACCTACAAACAAACCCGCAATGGTCTTGATGGCATGAACTATTCAACCAAATTTAGCCCTTGGCTGGCATCAGGATGTATTTCTGTACGCCGTATAGTCCAGAGGCTTAAACAATATGAATCAGAGGTAATTGCTAATGATTCAACGTACTGGATTTATTTTGAATTATTATGGCGAGAGTATTTTCAGTGGTATGGCGAGCATTTTGCTAGAAAGATGACTGAGTTTTCCGGGATTAAAGATCAGGCGCCCAATACTAGTTTTTACCCTGAGCGCTTCCAAAAATGGTGCCAAGGTAATACCCCTTATCCGATTGTTAATGCCTGTATGAAGCAACTTAATGCTACCGGTTATATGTCCAATAGAGGAAGGCAACTGGTGGCTAGCTGCTTTGTTCATGAATTATCATTGGATTGGCGTTATGGCGCTGCCTATATGGAACAACAGCTAATTGATTTTGATCTTGGCTCTAATTGGGGCAACTGGCAATATTTAGCCGGTGTAGGCGCTGACCCTAGGGGTCATAGACAGTTTGATCTCAATAAACAGACTCATATATATGATCCGGAGCATCAATTTATCGATCGCTGGCAAGGTCACTGCGATGATATAGCATTAGATTCAACAGACCCCTCTGACTGGCCAATCATGCCAGCGGCTTCAACATGAGTTCCTTTAAAACCCTGCGTCTAATTTTAGGTGATCAGCTTAATCACAATCATTCGTGGTATAGCACTCAAGATCCATCAGTTCTTTATGTGTTGGCTGAACTTCATCAAGAAACTAACTATGTACGCCACCATATTCAAAAAATATGTGGGTTTTTTGCTGCAATGGCAGCTTTTGCAGATCACCTTAAAGCTAATGGTCACCAGGTTTTGCATCTCAATCTCGATGAAACAGTCGAGTTTTCGGACCTTAATGGGCTAATTAATCACTTAACGAATAAGTACAGTATTGGTACTTTTGAATACCAACAGCCTGATGAATACAGGTTGTCACAACAACTTCAATTACTTGATCTGGATTCAGAAATTAGTGTTTCTTGTCACGATTCAGAGCATTTTTTATTAACCAATGAAGAATTAAAGCAGTATCTTAACCCTAAAAAACATAATCGTATGGAATCGTTTTATCGCAAAATGCGCAAACGTTTTCATATTTTGATGGATGGCGATGAACCCATGGATGGGCGATGGAATTTTGATTCAGAAAATCGACAAAAACTTAAGCCGGCTGATCTTGAAGATATTCCCGAGCCGCTGTTGTTTAGTAATGATATTTCTGACCTGCTAGATCGAATAAAACGCCATAATATTAAAACTATAGGAAATATTTCGTCGCACTTAATCTGGCCCGTTAATCGACAGCAGGCGCTCGAGCTTTTGGATTTCTTTTGTACTCACTGCTTACCCTTATTCGGTCGCTTTCAGGATGCCATGACCCATCAAGGAAAACAGCGATGGAGCCTTTACCATGCAAGAATTTCATTTACACTTAATTCTAAAATTTTGCATCCATCTGAAGTTGTACAAGCTGCACTCGATAGATTTTATAGTGCAGATAGCTCCATTGAACTGGCGCAAATTGAAGGCTTTGTTCGTCAAATTATTGGCTGGAGGGAGTATGTGCGTGGGGTTTATTGGGTCAATATACCGGAATATAAAGATCTTAACCATCTTGAAGCCACCAATCCACTGCCAGATTATTTTTGGACTGGCGATACCAAGATGAGCTGCGTTAAACACGCGGTAGAACAGTCTTTGGATTATGCCTATGCTCACCATATTCAGCGATTAATGGTCACTGGTAACTTTGCCATGCTGGCTGGCATTGACCCAGATCAATTGGATAAGTGGTATCTTGGTATTTATATAGATGCTATTGAGTGGGTTGAAATGCCCAATACGCGGGGTATGAGTCAATTTGCAGATGGCGGCCTAATCGCTACAAAACCCTATGCAGCCAGTGGCAGTTACATTAATAAGATGAGCGACTACTGCCCCAAATGTGACTACAAAGTAAAAGAGCGCGCCAGTGAAGATGCTTGTCCGTTCAATAGTCTGTATTGGCGTTTTATGATGTCACATAGCGGGCGATTCAAAAATAACCCCAGAACAGCCATGGCATACAGAAGCTGGGATAGAATGCAGCCTGAAATAAAACAGCAAATACTACAACGTGGTGATTACTGTATTGAGAACTTAGAACACCTTTAAATATTTGGCTTTGGGCTATTAAGTGCTGCCAGAGCATCAATGATAGATTCATAATTGCTTAAGAATTCGTTAGATATCCCATCGTCAAAGGTCATGGGTGCACGTACATCACTATGGATATTAATCAATCCAATTTGCCCAAGAATGCTGGCTAATTTTCTGCGAAATTCTACGCTACCTAACTGATTAAAAAACCTTAATGGCCCCCAATCAATAACGTCACCGCCAGTTGAGTGGTATTTAGTCACCCTAACAAACACCATATCATTTTCAGGGTCCACAAAAATGCGTTGGCCAAATTTGCCCTTGGCGCTAAATATTTTTGCATCCTGTTGGTAACGAGAAATCCACCAGTGCAAAGAATAACCTCGCTGAATTTGTATGTTATCAGCTAAATCACTTCTCCTAAGTTGAAACGTTTGGTCGATAAATGTCCGAGGCACTATTTGTTGATCTCGCCATTTTCCGCCCCGTGCAAACAGCAATCCAAATCTAGCATATTGTCTTACAGTAGTATCAATGCAGCAGTAGGAAAGCGGGTTATTAGCTGGATCTTTCCATAGGGTGACATGATCCATACCAATTCTTTTTAGTATTCTGTCTTTTAGTAGTTTATCTGCTCGAACACCGGTCGCCCGAAATAGAATATCTGCCAATAACATTGAATTTACATTGTTATATTCGAACCTTTCACCCGGTTCTGTCTCCAGCTCAACCTTTTTAGCGTAGGCTAAATGATTTTTAGTGAAAAACATTTTCTCATGTTCATCGTCTGGCATTTCTAGACCACTGGACATATTCAGTAATTGCCTAATAGTCATTTCGCGTCGGTCATCTTGAAAATAATCTAGATATTGGCTAACTTTGTCATCAAGACTATTAATTTCGCCTCGATCGATAGAAATTCCAACTAGGGCGGCGTAAAAACTTTTTGCCATTGACCAAGAGGTTGCCAAGCTATCTTTATTAAACCCATCGGCATATTGCTCATAGACCAATTTACCTTTAACAAAAAGAGCTGCACCCTGAGTTGATTGATCCTGAAAGGACAAATCAAATAAGTGCTTTACTCTGGCCTGATTAAGACCAATAGTCACGGCAGATACTGTACTCCAGGTATTTTCGGGATATTCAATAGGGATAGGTTTAGCAAATATATCCTTACTAGCTCCTAACGCGAAAAAAAAGAGGAATACAACCCATTTAGCTAAGGGAAAAGGCATAATTGTGGAGTGCCACATTCTTGTTCCTCTCAATATCTTAGAAAATCAATTTAAATATATGCTAATTATTGGCTCATTTCTCTTTTGTTAGGACTGAATTTTTTCGCTATAAGCTAAAAAAATTAATTAATCCATCTGCAGGTTTATCGCAAATAATGATTACCTGTTATCAAAAGCAGTAACATGGTGTTAACAATGGGTTGTCCTTGGCCTTAAAAAAGGATAATGTAAGCGTTCTAGATTAAATATAACAAATATCTAGAATAGAAATACTGGGTGTATCACTTGATTTATTCATATGGTTAGGTTGATACGATAAAAATAAAGCTTGATTTAAGTAGGGGTAATACATGACTAATAATCTTACCGTATCGGATCCAGTAGGGGTCTCTTTTTGGTTAATCTCAATGGCAATGGTAGCAGCCACTGTTTTCTTCCTAGTTGAACGCGATCGCGTCAGCGCTAAGTGGAAAACTTCCTTGACCGTCGTTGGTCTAGTTACATTGATCGCAGCAGTACACTATTTCTACATGCGTGATGTGTGGGTTTCTACTAACGACACTCCAACTGTCTTCCGCTATATTGACTGGCTCTTAACAGTGCCACTTCAAATGGTTGAGTTCTACCTGATCCTCGCAGCTGTAACAGCTGTATCAGTAGGCGTTTTTTGGAGACTGTTAATCGCTTCAACCATAATGTTGGTTGCAGGATTTATCGGTGAACAAAATGTGGCTGGTTCGGCAGCTAACATCGGTTGGTGGGTAGTTGGAATGGTTGCTTGGCTGTATATGTTGAAAGAACTATTCACCGGTGAAGCAGCTAGAATGAGTGCAGAGAGCTCTAATGCCAGCTTGCAAACCGCTTTTAACGCTATGCGATTAATCGTAACTGTGGGTTGGGCTATTTACCCATTAGGCTATGTTTTAGGTTACTTTATGCCTGTAGCCGATCAAGCCTCTCTCAACTTGATCTACAATCTTGCTGACTTTGTGAACAAGATTGCATTTGGTCTTGTGATTTGGGCAGCGGCAGTAGCTGATTCAGAATAATCAACTGTTGAGAAATATGAGAGAGTCAGGTTTCTGGCTCTCTCCTTCTCAAATGAAAAAACAATAATAATTAACAATGAAGTTACGATCAGTGAGGGTAGTGACCGATGGCCCCAAAAAGTTCAGTTCAAAAAGAGTGGTTATCTCAATTAGATACTCTGTACAAAGCAGAGTTACCGCAGGACAATAGTAGTCTAACTGTTGCAGCCAAATATCACTTTAAAAATCCAGGAAAATCTTTCAGAGCACAGTTAGCAATGTCTAGCGGTATCGCTCTGCAAATGAATCATTTAGATAATTTAAACTGGGCGGCAGCTTGTGAGCTGCTGCACAATGCATCACTTATACATGATGATATAAGCGATGCCAGTACCCATCGCCGCGGCCAGAAAAGTATCAATCACTTTTTTGGCTCTGATATGGCCCTTTGCCTTGGCGATTGGATGGTAGCAAAAGCCTTTGAGCTCGCTGCAAGAAACACTCAATTTGGCGGTCAATTGACCGCTTTACTCGCTCAGGCAATGCAGGAAACCTGCAATGGACAAATTTCTGATCTCAGTCAGCGTCAATGTGCTGATTTAGAGGAGTGGCAACGTATTGCCAAAGGTAAAACCGCACCGCTTTTAGTTGCACCTATCAAGGGAGCAGCAATGGCTGCTAGTTTAATTGACTCGCAAAATAATAATCGCTGGATAACCCAACTAGACCAATTAGTGGGTCTCTGTGGTTTAGCTTATCAGGGATATAATGATATAGACGATATTATCCCTTCCAGTCATAGATCCAGCGATCTAGATGGACGCAAACCAAATTTAGTAGTGAGTTTATTTGCAAAACAAGGATTAGGACGAGAGGATTTCCATCGGTGGTACGCTTCCGATAATACCGATCGTCTATCTCATTGGCAGCAACGCATTGCTTCAAGTGTGGTTATTTCTCAAGCTAATGAACTAGTCGACCAATGGTTGATGCAAGCAGAGGCGCTAATTTTAACACTTCCTCCTGCTCTGCAATCTGTGACTTCAGATTTAGTGAATTCAGTGAAGAAAACTACCTTGGTAAAAAGCCAATGCCGCATAGCATAACCACGACGCCTGAGGGCAATAATCAGCATGCAGTCGTCATCGGTGCAGGGTTTTCAGGAATAGCAACAGCCTTAAGATTAAGATCTCTGGGTTATCGGGTTACATTAATGGAAAGACTGGGTAGCCTTGGCGGTAGGGCTCAGGTTTTTAATCGCGGCGGTTATAAACATGATGCCGGGCCAACAGTAATTACCGCACCTTTTCTTTTTGATGAATTATTTGAGCTTTTTGATGAGAAGCTTGAGGATCATTTGGATTTTGTTCCACTCGACCCTTTTTATCGTTTTCATTTTACCGATGGTAGTCAGTTTGATTACCGCGCTTCGATTGAAGACACATTAGATGAGATTCGTCGATTTAGCCCAGCTGATGCTGATGGCTATCTCAAATTATTGGACCAGTCAAAAAAAGTGTA
>MDTB01024390.1_pt1 | contig 24532 bp, 22 predicted proteins | sample 811161 | NCBI WGS metagenome assembly MDTB01 (sample SAMN05326650, study PRJNA326480) | marine metagenome | isolation source: seawater | place: Mediterranean Sea | collected 2009
CTCTAAATTTTCTGCACCTTCAACTGTTAAAAATTTTCCCCCTAAACTTTCCACCTGTTCTTTTGAGGCCATTCTAACATCCGTTGCAAATACGATTGCACCCATTCGTTTTGCAGTGGCAATTGCTTGTAATCCTGCAACTCCTGCACCAACTACCAACACTTTGGCAGCTGGGATCGTGCCTGCTGCAGTCATCATCATTGGAATAGCTTTTTCATAATTGGCAAATGCCTCAACCACCGCTTTATAACCAGCAAGATTTGCCTGTGAAGATAATATATCCATAGATTGAGCTCTTGTTATTCTTGGAAGTAATTCAAGTGAAAAGGTATTAATTTTTTTTTTAACTAAGTTATCTATTTTATTCTTATTATCATACGGATTTAAGACTCCAATAAATGTTTGATTTTCTTTTAATAAAGAACTTTTATCATCATCTAACAATCCTAATTGAGCAATAATGTCTGCATTAATTATAGTTTCTTTTTCATCGTTTAAAATTAATACCCCTAATTCTTTATATTCTTCATCTTTAATACCAAGATGACTTCCATAATTTTTAGATAAAGAAACTTCAAGACCAAGGGAAATGTATTTTTTTGCAATTTCAGGAGTAATTGCAATTCTTTTTTCATCATTAAAGTTTTCTGATACAGAAGCAATTCTCATGTCTAAATTTATAATAAGAATATTGCCATTAAAACTAAAACTACTATCACCGCGACAGTTCCCCACAATACAAATTTAGTAAAGTTATTCCATGTGCTTTTATGGTCTTCATTATCCATAAAGGTTATTTCTGTCTTGCTTTAAATTTTGGATTTGTTTTATTAATAACGTAAACTCTTCCTCTTCTTCTAACAAGCTTAGAGTTTAAATCTCTTTTTTTGATTGATTTGAGTGAGCTTTTTATTTTCATTATTTTATTTTTTACAAGCTATGTATATAATTTTTTAAGTCTATACTAGCATTTAAATTAATTATTTTTTGCCCATATAGCTTATTTATGATAGAAGATTTAAATCTTTCTCCTTTTCTAAATGGAACTATCCGCGATTTATGATTAAAATATTTTGCAATTTGTAAAATGCTATAAGATTTTTTGTAACTAATAGAATACTGTCTATTTTTATCTTTCTTCATTGCATAAATACATGCATTTACAGTGTCTTTAACGTGAGTAAAGTTTCTTTTTTGCGTGCCAGGTTTAACTATTGGCAGTGAAAGATTATTATTTTTGCAGTGCCTAAATATACCTATAACTGCCGCCATTTTATGATTTATAATTTCTCTTGGACCGTAAACATTATAAAAATAAATAATTTCATATTTTAAATTATACCAATCTTTGAAGTTCAATATTAATTGTAAATTTTTTGTTTTAGTAAAAACATAGGGCGAAAGATGTTGGTCTAATAAATTATTTCCAAATGAAGCAGAGGTAGCAGAGTAAATTATTTTAATTTTATTGTCTAAGCAAAACCTTATTACCTGATACGAGCCTAAAATATTACTTTCATAAACTCTATTCTTTTGATCAAAACTTTGAGCAATTCTAGAAAATTCACCAAAATGAAAAATAATTTTAATTTGATTTTTTTTTCTTTTAAAAATCTTTTGAAAATCTTTTGTATGGCCCTTAATATATTTTACTCTTTTATTTTTTATGTGATTTTTTTTAAATCCGGATGAATAATTATCTAAACTTATAATCTTGTAGTTTGTATCAATTAACAAACTTTCAATTAAGTTGCTTCCGATAAAGCCTGCTCCACCGGTAACTATAATAATATTTTTTTTCATTATTAGAAGCCTGGCAATGACCTACTCTTCCATATCTTAAGACAAAGTACCATCGGCGCTAAAGAACTTGACTTCCGAGTTCGGTATGGGATCGGGTATAACCTCTTTGCAATAATTACCAGGCGAGGTATTCATATATGTTTTCATAATTTTGTAAATAGATAATTAGACTAGAAATTATCTTTATTTAGTAACTTTATTTTAATATACAGAATTCATGGTTAAAAAAAAAATTGCTCTGATTACTGGTGTGTCTGGTCAAGATGGTGCTTATCTTGCAAAATTTTTATTAAATAAAAATTACAAAGTAATTGGATCAGATAGAAGATCTGCCAGAAATAGTCAGTGGCGCCTCAAAAGATTGGGAATAGATGACAAAATAATCTATGAAGAATTAGAAATGGGTGAACTTTTTGGTATCGACAGGTTGTTTAAAAATTATAAATTTGATGAAGTTTACAATCTTGCAGCTCAATCATTTGTCGGATCTTCTTTTTATAGCCCTTTAAATACCGCCAATATAACTGGTTTAGGTGTATTAAGAGTTTTAGAATGTATACGAACTCTTTCTCCTAAAACAAAATTTTATCAAGCATCATCATCAGAAATGTTTGGTGATGTTTTGGAAAAAATTCAAAACGAAAATACACCTTTCAATCCTCAAAGTCCTTATGCAGTTGCAAAGGCTTTTGGTCACTTTCTTACTTTAAACTACAGAAAATCTTATAAATTATTTGCAGTTTCAGGAATTTTATTTAACCATGAGTCTCCGTTAAGAGGAGAGGAATTTGTAACTAGAAAAATAATTGTTGGTTTTATTAACATATTGAAAAAAAAAAAAGCTTTTATTGAATTAGGAAATATTAATGCAAAAAGGGATTGGGGATATGCAAAAGAATATGTTGAACAAATGTGGAAAATGTTAAACCAAAAAATACCAAGAGATTTTGTTATTGCTTCAGGTAAAACTTATTCGATCAAAGATTTTGTTAATGAAGTTGCAAAAAATTTAAAAATGGAAGTAAAATGGAAAGGAAATGGATTTAATGAAAAGCTATATATGAAAAATAATAATAAAATAATAATCAAAATTAATAAAAAACTTTTTAGACCTTCTGAGGTAAATTATGTAAAAGGAAATATTACAAAAGCAAAAAAATATTTAAATTGGAAACCTAAAGTAACATTCAAAAAACTAGTAGAGATAATGGTTAAAGAAGAATTAGAAAATTTAAAATAAATTGACTAAAAAAATTTATATTTAATTATAGTTATTAGGGCAATAATACCATCTGAAAACCTTATTTTTTTTCCCTCAGAAAAAGTTCTGCCACTGTATTTAATCGGAACTTCTGTAATTGAAACATTCAAATTCGATAATTTTGTTGTTAACTCTGGACAAAATGAAAAACCAGTTTCACAAAGTTTTATTTTTTTAAATATCTTAGATCTTACTGCTTTATAACATGTGTGAGCATCAGTTAAGTTTTGATTATTCATTAAATTTGAAAATATAGTTAACATATGATTCGCAAATATTCTGAAATTAGATATAAAATCTTTATTACTATATCTCTCTTTGTTCAAAACTCGAGACCCATAAACAGCTGAATTTTTTAAATTCTTAAAAGAAGTCAAAATTTGTTTAAAATCTTTTGGATGATATTCTAAATCTGCATCTTGAATTATTACGATATCGCCCTTTATAAAATTTTTTGCACTAATTATGCACGCACCCTTGCCGTAATTTTTTTTATGTGTTATGATTTTATATTTACTTTGAAATTTGAATTCTTTAATTTTTTTCAAAGAATTATCCGTTGAAAAATCATCAACAATTATAATTTGTTTTTTAATAGTTTTTTGCTTTTCAATTTTTTTTAAGATCTTTAAAATTGTATTTTCTTCATTATAAACAGGTATTATAATAGTTAACATCTTCTATATGATTGGTTTTATTTTTTCTTCTTTTGTAACTATTTTAGGCTATTTTTTAGTTGGCAAAATATATTCTAGTATCAATTTTAATACAAATAAAATCAACACTTTTGAAAAGCTTATATATGGTTTTATAATAATATCTTTTATTTCTGTATTAATAAATTTTTTTTTTCCTTTGAATAAATTTATAAATACATTTTTTTTATTTATACTTATTGTCATTTTTTTTCTTAAAAAAAACACTATCTCTAAAAAAGAAATTTTTACTCTTGTTTTCATATCTTTGCTCACATGTATGTTCATTGCTTTAGATACAATAAATAGGCCAGATGGAATGATTTATCATTATCCATTCTCAAAAATTTTAAATGAGGAGAAAATAATTTTAGGAATATCTAATATCCATTTTAGATTTGCACATAGCTCTATTTTGCAATACTCTTCGTCTATAAATAACAATTATCTTCTAGGTGATTTGGGTTTGATTATACCAACAGCTAGTATTTATATTTCAATATTACTTTATATCTTAAGGGAATTGTATTTTTCATTAAAAAAAAAAGATTTTAGTTTATCAAAAGTTTTTTTAGTTCTTGTCACTTTTTATATATCTTATAAAATAAACAGATATAGTAAGATTGGAAATGATGACATTGGTCATTTAATCTCTTTTTTAATCGTCTATAAATTTTTAAATTTTAAAAGTTTCAATATTAACAATTTTAAGTATTTATCTTTACTATCTGTCTTTGCAATTTCCAATAAATTTTCTTTAATTATATTTTCTCTTTTTCCACTTATAATGTTAATTAATAATAAAAAATATTTTAATAGAATTATTTTTTCATTGCCTTCTTTTTTTTTGGTAATTTGGTTTTTTAAAAATTTATTAGTTTCAGGTTGTTTTTTATATCCTATTAGCCAAACCTGTTTGGAAAGTTTATCCTGGACCAATACAGAAGTTATTGAGCAGCAAAAAATATCTGGAGAAGCTTGGGCAAAAGATTGGCCAAATTATATAGATCAAAAAAGTGGTATGGAAGATTATGTTAAAAATTTTAAATGGTTAAATACATGGTCTAATAATCATCTAAAAATAGTTTTAAAAAATATTATCCCTTTAATGTTTATAAGTATTTTAATAATTTTATATAATGGAAAGAATTATTATAAAAAACCAATTAATATTTTTGATGGTAAGATAAGTTATACTATTTTAATTTTATTATTAGGCACAATAATTTTTTTTCTAAAGTTTCCTCTTTATCGTTATGGTTACTCCTACCTAATATCTATAATAGCATTAATAACTGTGATTTTTGTTGACAACGAAAATAAAGTTAAAATGTTGAATATAAGTAAATACACAATAATTTTTATATTAATTGCTTTGCCAACAAAACAACTTTTAAGGTATTACAAATTTTTTGGAGAAAGACCAATTGTGCCTCAATATACTGATATAAATTTAAAATTAAAAAAAATAAATATAGACAACAATTTTAATTATTATTTAAATGATGAATCTCAATATTGTTGGTATAATAAACCAATTTGTACATACTATGAAGTTAAAAATATTAAAGTTGAAAAATTTAAATCTTATATAATCCTTAGTTTAAAAGAAAAGTGAAAGTAAAATAACAAATAATAATATGGTAAATAATATTTTGATAATTGTTGTTTCATGCTTTTCATTATTTTTTATTTTAAATCATTATTCATACAGAATTAATCTTCTAGACTTACCAAACTCTAGAAAGCTCCATAAAAATCCTGTACCCTTAATAGGTGGTATTGTAATTGGTTTATGTTTAATTTTGTCAGTATATTTATTTGATTTTAAAGATCACTATTACAATATTATATTAAGTTATTCATTGTTGATTGTAATTGCTGGAGTTTTAGATGATTTTAAAAATTTAAGCGCAGGAAACAAACTCGTATTACAGTCTTTACCAATTTCAATATTAATTTTTAAGTATGATTTTTTTGTAAAAGACCTTGGCTTTTATACATATGTGGGTTTAATTGAACTAGGTTCTTTTGCACCAATTTTTACACTTCTTAGTATCTTTTTATTTATTAATGCTTGCAATTATATTGATGGCATTGACGGCTCTCTTGGATTAATTTTTTTAAGCTCAATTATGTTATTATATTTTAATATTTCAAATAAAGATTTAGATATAAGTTACTTTTACTTAGCTATATCTATTCCGGTAATTATATTCTTATTATTTAACTTAGCATCTTTTCTTCCTAAAATTTTCTTGGGGGACTCTGGAAGTTTACTTCTTGGTTATTTATTGTCCTGTTTATTAATTATTTCATATAATAAGTACCAAACACATCCAATCATTATAGCGTGGAGTGTGAGCTTGATAGTTTATGACTTTCTTTTTGTAAATATTTATAGAATTAAAAACAAAAAAATCATTACCGAACCTGGAAAAGATCATATCCAACATGCGTGTATTAAATATACAAAATCTAAAATCAAATCAAATGCAATTATTGTTGGTTTGAATACATCTTTTGCAATTCTTGGGATTTTATTTTATAAATATTATAGCCCTTTGGCATCATTAATATTGTTTATTATAATGTTTTTGGTTTACTCAATTTTTAGATTTAAATTTTTTAATTAATTAAATAGTCATGAAAGTAAGTATAATAATTCCATGTTACAATGAATTAAATTTCTTAAATTTACTTATAGAAAGAGTTCTTGAGCAAAAAAATATCAATAAAGAAATAATTCTAATTGATGACTTTTCAAATGATGGAACTAGAAATCTTATTAAAAACTCTTTATTTAAAAAAGTAACTAAAGTAATTTATAATGAAAAAAATTATGGCAAAGGTTACTGTATAAGAAAAGGTATAATTGAAGCATCAGGTGAAGTAATTTTAATTCAGGACGCTGACTTGGAATATTCTCCATACGATTATGAAAAACTTTTAAAACCTATTTTTGAGGGTCATGCAGATGCTGTATATGGATCAAGATTTAAATCTGGTGAAATTACACGAGTTTTATATTTTTGGCATTCTCTAGGAAATAAATTTTTAACACTTCTATCTAATATGCTAACAAACTTTAATCTTACCGATATGGAAAACTGTTATAAAGTTTTCAAATCAGAAATTTTAAAAAATATTGAATTAAAAGAAAATCGATTTGGTTTTGAACCAGAAATAACTGCTAAATTATCTAAATTGAATGATATAAGACTTTTTGAGGTGAGCACAAAATATTATGGAAGAACTTATAAAGAAGGAAAAAAAATTACTTGGAAAGATGGTTTCGTAGCAATTTATTGTATAATTAAATATACAATATTTAATTAATATTTTAAAAATTATGAATATTTTAATCTTGGATCCTTATCCAAAAAAAAGTTATAGAATATCAAAAGATACTTCTGGTGGGTATGGCACTGGTAACGATTTTGGGGATAGTTTTTTACCTAAAACACTCAAAAAGCTATTAATTAAAAATTCTAAATGGCCACCTCTATTTGCAGCTTATACATATTCAGTATTAAAAAAAGATAGACACAATGTAGTTTATGATGAAGAGCTCCCAAAAAATTATGAATTTTTTGATCTAATAATAATTGTTTCATCTATAGTAAGCCATGAAACAGAAATAGAGTTAATAAAAAAAATAAATAATAAAGTTAAAATTTTTGTTATTGGTCCTTTTGCGTCAAATAACTCAGAAAAATACCTTAAATACAATTTGTCTATTATAATGGGTGAACCTGAAATATTTTTTATCAAAAATAAAGACTTTATAAATTTTTCAGAGAAAAAATTAATTTCTCATGATGTAAAAGATTTTAACTTAGATGAATTACCTTATCCTGAATACGAAGAAATGGGTTATGACCTAAAAAAAATTAACAATTTATTTGGTAGGGGTAAAAGTATACCTTTAATAGCTACAAGAGGGTGTCCTTTTTCTTGTTTCAAATACTGTGTTTATCCACTTCAACAAGGAAGAAAAATTAGACAAAGAAGTATAAAAGGAATTATCGATGAAATAAAATATTGGAAAATAAAATACTCAGTAAAAAATTTTATATTCAGAGATCCTGTTTTCTCAATAAACAGAAAACATACTGTTGAATTATGTAATGAGTTAATTCAAGAAAAAATTAATATTAATTTCATCGCCGAAACCCACTTAAATATTTTAGATAGTGACTTAATAAAATTATTGAAAAAAGCTGGTTTAACAGGAATTAAAGTAGGAATTGAAAGTTTTGATGAAGAGGTTATTCAAGAGGCTAATCGTCATACTGCTACTAAAGATGATCAACTTAAAAAAATAAGAGAATTGGAAAGAAATAAAATACAAGTTTCTGCAATGTTCATACTTGGATTTCCTGCAGATAACCCAAAAACTGTTATGCAAACAATTAATTATGCAAAAAAATTAAATACAACATATGCCCAGTTTAGTGTTTGGACACCTTATCCGGGGACTCCCGTTTTTTTTGAATATAAAGATAGGATTATCACAAATAAAATGGAAGATTTTGATCAATATCGCTTAGTTTTTAAACATAATGTTTTTTCAAAAGAAGAAATAAGATATTATTTAGATAAAGCCTATTCTAACTACTACTCAAGATTAAAATGGGTTTTTAAGTATATATTTTCAAAAAACGCAATTTATTAAATGAACATAGTTATAACAGGTGTAACATCTGGGTTGGGGAAAGCATTAGTAAATCAATTTCAAAAAGATATTAAAACAAATATAATTGGAACTTATAGAAGTAAACAAAAATTAAGTTTATCTAAAAAAAAAATTTTTTTATTTAAATGTGATTTTTCTAGTGAGAAAGATGTAAAAAATTTAATTAAAAAAATAAAAAAATTTGGTAAGATTGATTGCGTAATTAATAATCATGCCTCTCTTGGTAATTTAGATTATAATCCTAAAAAATTATTTTTTTTAAATTATTGTTCAATTGAATATTTAATACTAAAAATATTTAAAAATATTAAAAAGTCTAAAAAAAAATTAGTAATAAATATTTCTTCCCATGCTCATAAAAATATCGCTGTGGAAAAAAAAATCTATGAACTATCTAATTGGGATATTTATAAATTATCAAAACTTTCTTTAATTTTATTTAGTAAAAAATTATCTAATCTTGGCTTAAATTCTATAAGTATCAATCCTGGTAGAATGAAAACAAACTTTGGTAGTAGTCATTACCTTAGTTTTTTTATTTGGTTGTATTTATTTGTAATAGGTAAAAATCCAGAAAATATAGCTGAGAAAATTTATAAAATTATAAAAAATAATAATTTTAAAAATGGCTGTTATTATTCAAATTTTAAGATTAATAAATTTCCGACTCTAAATAAAAAATTAAAAAATTACATCAAAAACACAATAAATATTTGCAAAATTAAGAATTAATTTTTTTGCAGCTTAAATTCCCAATTTATTGAATTTTTTATACTAGAATTCAATGAAATTTTGCGTCTCCATTTAGGAAAAATTTTAGATAAGAGTTTTGAATTTGAATATATTGCTTGAACATCAGATGGTCTTTTTTTGAGAAAATTTATTTTAAATTTTTTTCTTGTAAACTTTTCAAACTCTTTAACAATCTCTAAAACGGAATAAAATTTATTGTAACCACAATTAATAATTATAGACTTATTATTTTTTAAGTATCTAGTACACATCAAATGTAATTTTGCCAAATCATTTACATCTATATAATCTCTTAAACAAGTTCCATCTTTAGTATTATAATTATTTCCAAATATATTTATCTCATAACTTTTTTTAATTACACTTAAAGATAGTTTTTTAAAAAGACTATCACTCATAATCTGCCCATTTTGCAATTTTGGATCTGCTCCTATCACATTAAAATACCTTAAAATTGCATATTTAAATTTACCTTCTTTAGAATACTGTTTTACTAGAGTTTCAGCAAAAAGTTTTGTAAGTCCATAATTATTTTTTGGTATTGTGCTATCCTTTTCAGATACACTTTTTTTTGAGGAATCTCCATAAACTGCAGATGTAGATGAAAAGATAAAATTTTCAATTTTTTTTTGTAAAGCTATTTTTAAAATATTTTCAGTTCCAATAACATTGTTTAAAAAATATTTATTAGGGTTTTTTTGAGATTCATCGACTTTAATTGAAGCAGCAAAATGAAAAATAGACTGAATTTCGTATTTTTTCAATTTCAATAATAATTTATTATAATTGAGTATATCAATATTTATAAAGATTGATTTTTTATGAATGAGCCTTCTGTGACCTGATGATAAATTGTCAATAATTATAACCTTAAATTTTTGTTTTATTAGCTTATTGACTACTATACTTCCTATATAGCCGGCTCCACCGGTTACTAAAATATACTTTTTATAATTTTTCTTCATTTTTATAATTTGTTTTCATGTTCATAATACCAACTAATAATCCAACGCTGTAAATAAATATATTTAAAAAATAAGTACTAAATATCGAACCAGTAGGTCTTGGTAAAAAAATGACAATAATCAAATAAATTAATATTAATCTATCTTGAGAATATTTTAATTTATTTATATTTAGATATATCAATAAAATAAAGAATAAAACAAAAGGCAAAAAACCTAACAAACCTGCGTCTACTAAAACTTCAAGATAAAAATTGTGAGGATGTGTAGTACATACTTTTTGATCTTTAAAATTTTTTTCATATTCTACACAATTTATTCTGAAAGATTTTAAACCGTTTCCTAAAAAAGGTTTTTGTTTAAACATATAAATACTTGCTAAATAATGTTTACTCCAAGGATTATTTTCAATTAAATTTAATTCTTTTTTACCTGACTCATTTTCAATTATAAAAAGTTTTACTAAATCTGTAGAATATCTTTTTAAAGTTTTTGCTGGTAATAAAAATGACGTGAAAAGAACTCCAATTATAAGCAAAGTAAAAAAAATTAACCTGTTTTTTTTTGAATTTAAAATAATGTAATAATAAGAGATACAAAATAATAAAGTCAAAAGTGTAGCTGATCTCTCACCAGTCAATATCACAACGACTAGAAGAAATATTGGTAAATACTTTATATATTTGTTTGTAAAAAATTTGTTTATCAACAAAAAAAATGGGATAATGATAAAAGAAATATATCCCCCTGATATCAATTCATCTTTAAACATACCTCCAAATCTAGCACATTCACTATATATGTTGCACATTTCGGGTTTAAATCCAAAAATATTTTTACCAAAAAAAAATTGAAACATAATGTCAAGCATAAATACTAAAAAAAAGATTGATAAAATTATAAGATATTTTTTTGAAAATTTGTAAGCCTCAAGATTAGAAAAAGTTTGTATAATTGCAATTAATAAGATCGGAATTTTGAGTAAAAATATAGATTTATAAAAGTTTGTACTTACACCAAAAGCTAAATAAGTGCTAATGATTAGAATAATTATAGAAAAAATTAATAAAAATAAATTATAATTTTTTACAAAACCTATTTGTTTTGAAGATATGTTTATTAAATAAACAAGTGTAATTAGTGCTGATATAATATTAATAGCCAAAGATCTAAAGAAAAATATTATTGGAAAAATTAAAATTAAAAAAATTAATAAATCATTATTAAACTTTGAAAAATTACTCATTAAATCTTCTTTTGTTTATTATTTAATTTATTAAAAATAATTATTGATGGATAAATTAAAATTGATGATATTTGAAAAACTAGTCTATCTAAGGATGTAGATATGTGCCACTCGAGTGGTAAAGACGTATATATATAAAATATAAAAATAATGCCAATTAGAACAACAAACAGTAAAAGTAAAATCCTAATTAAATCAGTCTCATATTTAGAAAATTTTTTTTGATTTAAATAATAATAAGCGATTAATGGGATTGATAAAATTATGATTAAATTTTTGAAAAAAACTTTAATAAAACTTACAATAATGAATAAAATACTATTTAAATCAACTTTCAAATTATAAATACTTTCAAAACTATAATTATCTGTTTGAAGACTCATATTAATTTCAAAATAATATTTATATATTAGGAATTTATGGAAAAATAGTATTAGTATCAATAAAGAATTAGTAATTAAAAATTTTTTATCTTTATTTAAAAAGAAAAGAGAAAATAAAACAATAATAGAATAAATATTAGCTTCATTTTTAATCCAAGACAAAATAAACGCTGTTAAATATAAAAAGATTAAATTTTTATTAGATTTTGTATTTAAAAAAATAATAAAATAATGAAAAAAAATTATTAGTAATGAGAATACTAAAATATCTTGATAGCCATTAAACAAATAATTTGTCTTAAAAACATAATAAATAATCAAACTTAAGAATATATAATCATAAATATTTTTTACTTTATAAAAAGACAAATAAGCACCAATGGAAATAAAAAATATTATGCTATATATAAATCTCCCATAATGTTCAAAATCAATAATTGAAAATTTCCAAAAAAAAGCCCAAAGATATGAACCTAAAAAGGGATAATTAGGCATGGTAGTATTTATTGGATCGAGATTATTTTTAAAATAATAAGCTTTTTTAAACCATATCGCCTGACCATCAAAACCTAAATAAATGTTATTTGCTAATTCAAAGTTAAAAAGAATAGTTAATAATAATATAATGAATATTTGGTTAAAATTTTTTTTAAATAATAAAAAATAGTAACTAAGTTTAGTTAATAAACTCAAAAAAATTAAAAAACATAAGATGTACAAAGAAATATATAAATTTAATCTCAAAATAGAAAATAAAGTCATTATAAAAAGAAAAATAGTTAAGTTATCGATAGTATAGAGATTAATATTATAATTATTACTTATGTTAACAAAGCCAAATTTTGGCAGTAAAATAAAACAATATAAAATTATAGTTGAGCTAATTAAAATAAATAATTCTATCATAGAATAGATAAAAAATAGCTGTTATTTTCTTTTAAAATTATTTTATAATTATTTTCTTTGATAAGAGAATCTACTTTATCAAATGGTTCATCTATAATAACAATATATTTATATTTTTTAATTTGATCAAAACTTAAATTATTAAAATCTTTTAGATTATAAATATATTTAGGTTTAAATTCAGTTAACCAATGAGGTTCTGCCATATCATAATTATAATAAATAAAATTTTTATTTAATTTATAATTGCTATTTATTTGTTTTATAAAACCATAACCTTGTTTATCATAATTTCCATAATTTATTATCATTCTTTCATCATAATTTTTTGAAAAAATATCATAAAAATTCTGAAATAAATTTAAGTGAAACAAAATAACGAAAAGAAAAAAAATATTAATTATTTTTTTTTTAGATATCATAAAATAATTTTAAATTTTATTTTCAATTAGAAGGTTATTAAAACAATTTTTCATTTCATTTTGTGAAAACTTAGATAAATAATAAGTATTAATATTTTCTATTTCATAATAGCATTTTGTTATAATTTTTTGCCAAGGAAAGACCTTATATTCAAATTGTTCTTTGTTTATAGTATTTTCATCTACATCAACATAAACTACTATTTTTGGTGGTTTCATTAGCAATTCTTTTCGATAAATTTTCTCTGTTTTCTCATTAATTACTAAATTTGACAAAAAAAATTTACTACATGGTGGTTTGCCAGAATAAATATGAAGACTTCCAGAATTCCAACCATATATACTTTGAACACACGAGTCATCATCTAATAAACTTTTAATTTTTTTGAATCTATCTTTTTGATAAAATTCATGTTTAAAATTTTTTGAAAAGAGGTCAATATTTTTTGAAATTTTATAAAATTCTGATTTTTCAAATATTATAATATTAATTATAACACTTATTGTTATCATTAAACATGCTAAAAAGTTATTTAAGGTAAATGAATAACCTATTTTAAAATTTGAATACACTTTAGCTATTAATGAATAAAATACTAAAATAAAAAAAAACCAAATTGATAAAAAATAGTGATCATATGGTACTTTAAATTGCCAGGTAAATCCTACGAGCATTAATGAAAGTATTATTAATAAAAAAAGAGATTTTTCTTCAATTAAATAATTCTTCACTATATTCACTAATATTCTTTTTTTATTAATTAAATAAATTTTAAAAATAAAAAAACAAAAAAATAAAAAAAATATATTTAAATGTAGAGCAAATGACCAAAAAGTTTTTATTAGGTGATATGCATAAGAAATAAATTTTACATTGAAAATTTGCTTTTTAAAATAAATTACACCAATATAATCACTTAATATATTGTTTTGATATAATAAAAATATTGTTAAAAATAAACCTGAAGACCAGCCTAAAATTAGTTGTGTAAATAATTTTTTCGAATTTAATTTTTTATAAAAAGATAATATAATAAACGCAATTATGCAAAAAAAGTAAACTTCCTTAATTTGTCCAGCAATAAAACAAAGTAAACCAATTATAAACCATTTAATCTGAGTATCTTTAAAATAAAAGAAAAGATAGATAGATAAAAAAATAAAAAAATTTCCAATTATTTCTGTTGATAAAAACATTTCAAAATGAGAACTCGTAATAGAAATAGTTATTGAGAAAAAAAATATATAGTACGAGTAAATTGTTTTACTAATTTTTAATAGAATTTTATAAAAACAATAAAAAAATATTGTCAATAATACGAAATTTAATATGGCTAAAGAGTAAAGGGAGTAACCAAAAAAAAAAATCCAAACATATAAAAAGAATATTGATAAAGGTGGCTTTATGTCAAAATAATCTTTGTAAGGCAGACCATAATTCTCAAGTAAAGCTACTGCAGGAGATAAATAAGATGATAAATCATGATTTATTGATTGTGGCAGAGATATTAATTGAACTAAAATAGAAAAAAAAAGAGAAGAAAAGATTATTAATATATTATTTTCTATTATTTTATTTTTCATACTAATCTAAAAAATTTTTTTATGATAAAATTAATTAGAGTTAATAGAACTTTTACATCCATCTTACTTTTGTGTTTTGCTCTATTTTTAAAATTAATTCTAATAATACCGATATTACAAGTTTTATTTACTGAAATAAGATCAATTAAAATTTTGAAGCCTTTTGCATAAAGTCTCGGAATTGATTTTATTAATATTTTTCTCTTTATCAAAAAAAAGCCACTCATCGGGTCAGGAATTATTTTTCCAAGTGTAAAAAATATTATTTGTGTCAAAATTTTTGATGCCGTAATTCTTATTGGACTTAAGCCTGTTATTTTTTCAAAATCTCTACATGCAACAACAATATCTCTATTTTTTTTATTTTGAACTTCAATTAGTTTATTTATATATTTTGGATCATGCTGTAAATCTGCATCCATAATAATAAGATTTTCATATCTACTTTTGTACGCCGCTAAAATAACAGATTTTGATAGATTATTTGAACCTCTATTAATTATATACTTCACATTTTTATTTTTAATTTTTTTTAATATATCAATTGTTCCATCTTTAGAGTTATCATCTGCAAAAATAATTTCATATTTTACAAAAAGATTTTTATCTATTTCTTTAATAATATTGAGTATGTTATCTCTTTCATTTAATGTGGGTATAATAATTGAATACTTTTTCATGATATCTTTAATTGCTATTATGACAAACTTAAATTATTTCTTAGTTTTTTTTAACTCAGAAATAACATAGTTCGGTTTGTTGCCTACAAAATTATAAATTCTATTTAATGTATATATTTGTATAGAAGAAATTAATATTTGAATAATACCAAAGAGAAGTATGAGAATGATAATTGTGTTCCATCCATCGACACTTATTCCATTTTGAAAAAAGTCATACACAATATAAAAAATATATCCTAATCCTATAATAGACAAAAAAATGGCAATCATAAAAAGGGTAAAGTAAAATTGTGAGAAGAAATTTACTACACCAGTTAATCCAAATAAAGTTTGTTTGGTAAAATTATATTTTGAAACTCCTGCATTTCTTTTTTGAGGTGAATAGCTAATATATTTTTTTTTAATACTTAACCAATGTATTAAACCTCTTAAAAAATTATTTCCAAATTTACTATTTACAACTTTGTTTCTTAAGCTTTTATTAATAATATAAAAATCAGATGACCCATTTTCAATTTCAATATTTACTAATTTTCTAAAGAAAGAATAAAATCTTTTAGATAAGAAACTTTTAAAAATATTTTCGTATTTAGTTTCATCTTTTTTCATTTGCACTAAATCTGATTTAGTATCAACTATAGTCTTAATCATTTTTGGTAAAAATTTAGGATCATGCTGAAGATCCGTATCCATGACAATATAATAATGAGAATCAGTATTTTCTAAACCAGCAAGTATAGCATTCTGGTGTCCATAATTTTTATTAAATGAAATAAATTCAACATTTTTATTTTTTTTATGTATTTCTTTAATAAACATTAAGCTTTTATCTGTACTGCCATCATTAATAAATAAAATATTCAAGTTTTTAATTTTTTTTTTAATAGGAATAATTTTTTTAAAAAATAACTTTATGTTTTGCTGTTCATTATATACAGGACAAATTACTGTAATTATTTTCATATTCATTTATAACATTAATTAAATTTAAATTAAAACTGTAATTATAAAACGAATAATATTTTAAATCATTTTTACAAATATTAAAAATTATGTGTGGTATTTTTTTTTACTCTGAGAAAAATAAATATATAAAAAAAAAAATTTTAACAAAAATTATAAAATTTTCTGAAAAACGAGGTTTAGATAATCTAGGTGTTTGTTTTAAAAATAGTGATATTGAAATACTTAAAAATAATATTTTAGAGGAAAAAATTTATAATTCAAAACGATTTAAAAATATAATTTTAAAAAAAAATAATTTTGCTTTTGGTCAATGTAGGCTAGTGACAGATGGACCAAGATTTAAACAAGAATATAATCAACCCATAATTACAAGTAAATTTATAGGGACACATAATGGCATAATATTAGATTATAGTAAGAATGAATATTCTGAAAATATATCCTCTGAAAATGACACCAGAAATTTCTATCAAGATCTAACAAAAACTTATTTTGAAAATCCTTCTGAAATTGAAAATTTTATAAAAAACAAAAAAGGAATAATTAATATAATTTTTTTTAGTTTAGAGGATAACCGATTGTATATTTTTTCTAATAATGGATCATTGTATCTTTATTTTGATAATGAAAGAATTTTAATTGCATCTGAAAGTTTTTTTTTAGAAGAAATAAGAAAAAAATTTGGTTTAAATGGTTCTATAAAAAAAATTAATATAAATAAACTTTATTATTACAATGAAGATTTATTTCAGGTTGATGTTGTTGAAAAAAATAAACAGTTTCAAAAAAACTCTACTTTAAAAGTATTTAAAGAAAATAATAAATTACAAATTAATAATTTAAAAAAATGTACTAAATGTATTTTACCAGAGACTTATCCACTAATAAAATTTAATAAGCAAGGTATATGTAATTATTGTGAGTCTTACAAAAAACAAGAGTTTTTAGGAGACGATAAATTAATTCAATTAATTGGGGATAAACAAAAAAAGATTCTTTTTGGTTTAAGTGGAGGTAGAGATAGTTGTTATGGATTATATTACTTATATGAAGTTTTGGGATATAAAAATATAATAACATATACTTATGATTGGGGATTAACTACTGACACTGCTAGAAAAAATATATCTCATTTTTGTCAAAAGTATAAAGTTGAAAATATTATTAGATCAGCAAATATTTCAAAAAAAAGACATTTTATAAGAAAAAATATTTTAGCCTGGCTTAAAAAGCCTAATTTAGGAATGGTTCCACTTTTTTTTATAGGAGATAAACCATTCTTGTATTACGGAACTGATTTAAAAAATAAAACGAAATCAGATGTTACAATACATGGAACAGGTTTTCAGTGTGAACAAATGGAATTTAAAGTTGCGTATTGTGGAATTGATCAGAAATTAAAAAATAACGTAAGAATGTATGGCTTTGATTTTTTAAATAAATTGAAATTATTTAATTGGTATGCACTTCAGTTCATTAAGAACCCAAAATATATTAACTCCTCGCTTATTGATAATATTATTGGATTTTATTCGAGTTTCATACATAAGGATAAGGCTGTCCATTTATATAATTATGTAAAATACGATTCACAAAATATAGATAAAAAACTTAATGAGATCGGATTTATTAGCGACAAGGCATATGGTAACAATCAATGGAGAGCTGGAGATGGACAGACAGCATTTACAAACTATATATATTATAATTTAGGAGGATTTTCAGAATTTGATAATTATAGATCTAATCAAGTCAGAGAGGGAATATTATCAAGAGAAGAAGCTATTAATTTAGCAAATGTAGATAATCAACCTCGACTTGATACTATCTCTAATTTTTGTAACCTAATTGGGATTAATACAGAAGATTTGTTGCTAAAAATTACAAATATAAAAAAAAGATTTTGAAAAAAAATTTTAATTACAGTTTAGATTATATATTTTTTTTTATTGGCTCTTTTTTTGCTCTATTATGTAACTTGTTTTTAGGCTATTTCAGCGTTGAAGACTTGGGGCTTTTTAATAAATCTTACGCAATATTTATAATTTTAGGACATTTATTTTTATTCTCTTCTCACGAAAATATAGTTAAAAATCTTCCAGTAACTGAAGATAGAGTAAAATATCTATCTTCTATATATTTCATTGTTGCTTGTTGCTGTGTTTTAAGTATTTTTTTTTTAATTTTTATTAATGCAATTTTAAGCAATAATGCTTTATTTAATGAAATCAATCTTTTCTTTTTAATATTTGCAATTCCATTTTTTATAATTAATAAAGTTTTTTTTGCAGTCTTAAATGCTGATAAAAAATTTCATCTCTATTTTTTTTTAAATTGCCTTAGACCTATATTAATTTTTATTTCACTATTAATCCTATTTTATAACAATATTAATATTAGCAATGTCTTTGTTATAACTGAAATTATACTTTTAATATTAAATATGTGCCTATACAAAAAATTTAAAATAATTATTAAAATAAATAAATTAGAATTCAATATTATTAAAAAAATCTTCATATTTAATTTTTTAAGTTTACCACATAGCCTGCTTTCATATTCTTTTTTAAGGATAGATATTATAGTGTTAAGTTTTTTTATGAGTTTGGAAGAGTTGGGCTATTATAGTTTAGCATCTATGATTATAGAGGGAATTTACCAATTATTAACTATGATGAGAGATAGATTAAATCCAGATATAGCTTTAAAGTTATATTTTAAAAAATATAAATTAAATTTATATTATAAAAAAATATTTATTAATGTTATTTTGTTTTTTATAATTTCTTTAATAACTTATTTTATATTTTTCCCATTATTTTCTTATTTTTCAAATTACGATTATGCTTTATCAAAAAATATATTTTTAATAATTTCATTAGGTCTATTTTCATTCTCTATATCTTCATCGTTTGAGCATATTTTTTTGATGAATAACAAACCACATTATCAGAGTTTGTATATAATTTTTGGAAACTTATTAAATATTATATTAAATATTATATTTATTGAAAAATTTGGTTTATATGGAGCTGCATACGCAACATCAGTATCTTTTTTATTTTTATCACTTATAATTTTTATTTATGCATCAAGGGTTTCTAAACAAAATTAATAAATCCTATTTAGTTATATTGGTGTTACTAATCTCACCAAATTTATTTAATAAGTTAAATCTTATAGATAATCATGAAATATTTTCAAATTTAAATCTTTTTAATAATTACATTGAATTTTTAAAAGGACATCCAGAAATTATTACAAACTTCACAACTACCACTTATAGACCCTTTTTTTATATGATAAAAGGAATTGAATTCTTTGCATTTAAAGATACCTCTTTTTTTTATTTTTTTGTAAGAAGTGTAATTTTTATAATAATTAGTTTGATATTTTATGAAATTGCTTACGTTTATTTAAAACAAAGTTTAAATTTAATTTTATTATCTCTATTTGTATGTGTGAATCCTTACTCTCATGATATATTTTTTCGAGCTGGACCTCAGGAAGTTTTTGTTTTAATTTTTTTTTCATATATTCTTCTTATATTAGTTAAAGATTTTAATAATTTAAAAATATCAAATAATAGTAAAATTATTTTTTACATTTGTTTATTACTCATGGGTTTAACGAAAGAACCTTATGTAATATTTTCAATAATTTTTTTAATTTACACTTATCTATTTTCTAAGAGTTTTAAATTTAAAAAAGAAATTTTGTTATTGATAGTCATAAATTTTTTCATTTTTTTTATAATTTATAAACATTATTTACTAAATGGTCATACATATGGGGCTAGCAATAATTACTCTTTAAATTCAGGTATAATTTTATTATTAGATTTTTTTAAAATTTCAAAAATTCATAATATATTTTTTATTTTGCAGGCTTTTGTTATATTTCTTAATTTTAAAAAAATTATTAATAAATATTTAATCTTAGTTATATTTATGAATATTTTTTATTTTTCAAATTTTATAATAACTAATGGTTGGGTAATTCACAGATATTTCGTGGTATACTTAATTTGTATATTTTTCTTACTACTTTCTATTTTTTATACTTATGAAAACTCATCTACAAGACCATTTAAGAAATATATTATTTATTTTTTATTATCTCTACTAATTTTAAACATTTATATATATATTGATAGGGCAATTTATAAAGTTAAAATAAATAGAAATTTTCATAATAATATTTATAATAAAATACAACAATTCGAGATTTTAGAAATTAAAAAAAATTTGGTCAATGATAGAGAATATTATCTCTCTTTAGTAATTTTTCTAAAAAATTTATATCCTGAAAAAAAAATTACCTTAAAAAATAAAACTGATGCTAGTGAAACACTAATAAAAAAAATAAATTATGAAAATTTATACTCAATAAAATTTGAAACAGAAAAGATATTTGAATTTAAATTACAAAAAAAAGCCTGCTTTTATCTTAAAAAAATTGACACAGATGATTTTTGTGAGGGTGAAAAGATAATAATTAAATAAATTTTTATGGTCTATTTTTAACGAGAAAATCATTAATTGCTATTTTGAGTCCTTTATCAAAATCGGTTTTTGCTTTCCATCCTAGTTTTTTTATTTTTTTTGAGGAAACAATTTTTCTTGGAGTTCCATCGAGATATCTATTTTGATCAAAAATTACTTTTCCTCTGTAATCCAAATGATTAGCAATTATTTTTGCATATTCTGATATAGTTTTTTCAAATCCACTCCCAATATTTATTAAAAATTCTTTATTTTTGCTTTTAATCAATAAAATGACTCCATCTGCTACATCATCAACATACGTTACTTCTCTTTTTGGTTTACCTGTTCCCCATAATTTGATTTGTTTTTTTTTTTTTACTTTTGCCTGATAAATTTTTCTTATTAATGCAGGAATAAAGTGAGAATTATTTAAATCATAATTATCATTAGGACCATAAAGATTAGATGGCATAACACTTTGATACTTTGTACCATACTGCTCATTAAAACTTTTGCACATTTCTACCCCAGCTATTTTTGCTATTGCGTAAGGTCTATTAGTATCCTCTAATTTGCCACTTAAAAAATATTCCTCTTTAATAGGTTGAGGACACTCTCTTGGATAAATACAGCTAGATCCTAAAAAAATTAATCTTTTAATCTTTGCTTCATAACTTCCTATAATAATATTATTTTGCATGCTTAAATTCTTTGATATAAAATCTGCTTTATAAGTAGAATTAGATCTAATACCTCCAACTTTTGCAGCACAATGAATAACGATTTCAATTTTTTGTTTCTTTATAAATTTTTTAACTTTTAATTGATCTTCTAAATCTAATTTTTTTCGATTAATGGTAATTAAATTTTTGTAATTTTTTTTCTTTAAATATCTTACAATTGCAGACCCCACCATACCTTGATGGCCAGTTATAAAAATTTTTGAGTTTTTATTCACTTTACTTTATTTTAATAACTTTAATTCGTAATCAATCATTTCTATTATGAGCTGGTCTAATGAAGTGGTTGGTTTCCATTTTAAAAGTTTTTTTGCTTTTGAGTAATCCCCAAGTAATTTATCAACTTCTGAAGGTCTATAATAATTTTTATGACATTCAATAATAACTTTTCCATTAAATATTGCCTTGGTTTTTATACCTTTTCCTTTCCACTTTATTTTTAAATTGAGGAATTTACACACCCTATTAATGAAATATTTTACCGAATAGGTTTTATTTGTAGCTATTACTAAGTCAGTTGGAGTTTTCTGTTTTAACATAAGCCACATAGCATAAACATAATCTCTTGCATGACCCCAATCTCTTTTGGCTTCTAAATTTCCCAAATATAGCTTTTTTTGAAAACCATACTTTATCTTGCAAAGAGCTTTAATGATTTTTTTCGTAACAAAAGTATCTCCTCTTACTGGACTTTCATGATTAAATAAAATTCCATTAACTGCGTAAATATTATAAGCTTCTCTATAATTAACTGTCATCCAATAAGAAAAGACTTTTGATACTCCATAAGGGCTTCGTGGATAAAAAGGAGTATTTTCATTTTGAGGAATCTCTCTTACTTTACCGAACATTTCGGATGTACTTGCCTGATAAAATCTAATTTTTTTTTTAATATCTTTAATAGCCTCTAATATTCTTAAAGTTCCAAGAGCATCAACATCGGCAGTATATTCGGGTACATCAAAGGATACTTTTACATGAGATTGTGCAGCTAAGTTATAAATTTCATCTGGTTTATATTTGTGTATTAAAGTTTTGATAGATGAACTGTCAGTTAAATCTCCATAATGAAGATAAAAAACTCTTTTTTTTTTTAAAATTATCTTGATAAATATCATCAATTCTATTGGTATTTATAGATGAACTTTTCCTTATTACACCATGAACAACATATTTTTTATTTAGTAAAAGCTTTGCAAGATAAGAACCATCTTGACCTGTGACACCAAATATTATAGCAGTTTTTTTTTTCATTTATTGTATATGAATAAGTTCAATATTTGTTATTTATTGTTGAAAAGAAGTTATGTCAAATTATAAAATCAAGTTAGCAGAAAATACGATTGATAAATCTGAGAAAAACAATTTATCAAATTGGATAAAAAAAAACGATTATTACACTAAAGGGAAGCTAACTCTTAAGTTTGAACAGGAATTTGCAAAAAAATTGCAAAATAAATTTTCTATTTTTGTTAACAGTGGATCATCTGCCAATCTTTTAATTGCAAAAGGAATCCAAGAACTGCATAAAAAAAAGAAAATCAAGATTGTGCTACCTTCAGTTTCTTGGATTACAACAGTTATGCCATTTGAACAATTAGGTTATGATATTAAACTTCTAGACTGTAGTACTTATGATCTTGGTTTAGACGTAATTAAATTAGAGAATATTTGCAAAACATTTAAACCTGAGTATGTGTGTGTGGTACATGTGCTGGGTCATTTAAATAATATGCAAAAAATTATTCAACTTAGTAAAAAATATAAATTTAGGATTATAGAAGATAACTGTGAAGCAATAGGTTCACATCACAAGAAAAAAATAAGTGGTTCATATGGTTTTGCTTCTTCTTGTTCTTTTTATTATGGTCATCAAATAACAACAATTGAAGGTGGAATGGTTTCTACCAATGACAAAAAACTTAATGAAATTATGATATCTGTAAGATCTCATGGATGGGCAAGAGACATTAATAAAAATATAAAAAAGAAATATGAAAAAAAATATAAAATTGATGAAGTAAGATCGCTTTATACTTTTTACTATTCAGGGTTTAATCTAAGATCGACTGAAGTAAATGCAAAATTAGGGCTTTCTCAAATCAAAAAAATAAAAAAAATAGCTCTTAAGAGAAATAAAATATTTAAATTATATTCAAAATATTTGAAAGATTTTTGGATACAAAATTCTAATACAGATCTAATTTCCAGTTTTGGATATGGTACTCTGGTTAAAAATAGAACCGAAGTATATAAAGAATTAAAAAAAAACAAAATTGAAAGTAGACCTCTAATCTGTGGAAATATTGGTTTACAACCTGTTTGGTTAAAAAAATATAATAAACAAAAAAATTTACAAAATGCTGATGTAGTTCATAATCATGGGATATATCTTCCAATACACTACAATATTAAAGATAAAGATGTAGAATTTGTTTGTAAAATATTTAAAAAAATTGCAAGACCAATCTTTTTTAATACTTAAAAAAATAATCTATAATTTTGAAAAATAATTTTTAAAACAATTATGGATATTTAAATTAATTACTTGATTATTTATAATATTAAAAATTTTTTTTCTTAAAATATAGAAAGATATATTTAAATTGTCCTTTTTTAAGATGAATACAAAATCTGCAGAACCTAGAAATAGATCTTAAAAAGTTTTTTGAAAGAAAATAAAAATAGCTTTTTTTTTCATAATTTTCTAACATTATCTGTCTCAATGTATTATCATAAAAATTATAAAATTTACTCTTTTGCCTTGAGTGTATTCTAAAAACAGCAACAGGTTTTTCTGTGTCTAGTTTAAAATATTTTTCTTCAGATAATCTTAACCAAAATTCTAAATCAAAAGACTGTCTCATATCTAAAATATATCCATATTTATTTAATAATGTTTTTTTAAATATTGTGCTTTGATTACTGACAACCATACC
>MDTB01198613.1_pt1 | contig 24524 bp, 27 predicted proteins | sample 811161 | NCBI WGS metagenome assembly MDTB01 (sample SAMN05326650, study PRJNA326480) | marine metagenome | isolation source: seawater | place: Mediterranean Sea | collected 2009
AATACTTTTTAATGTTCAGAAGAAAGGTATTAAAGCTCCACCACAAGTTTATAGGGCATTAGATAAATTAGTTGAGATGGGAAAAATTCATAAAATCGAAAGCAAAAATGCTTTTGTTGCATGTAGAAATTCTGATTGTGAAATTTCAAAAGCGACAGCATTTTCGATCTGTGAAAGTTGCGAAGTAGTTGATGAAATTAGCGATGTTAAACTTTCAAAATATTTATCAAATTTTAATCACAAAAAAGGAATGAAATTTAAAAGATTTAACTTAGAATTTTTTGGTTTATGTCAAAAATGCAAAAAGAAAAATTAATAGTAAAACTTAAGTAAAAAAAAGAAATATTTTGGTAAATAATGAATAAAACCCTTTTTTTTTAATAGATAAGACAAAACTCACTTTTTAGTTGAATTACGGTTACATTTAAATTTCATACATGTTATTAAAAATATGAAAAACAGGGGGATTAATATGAAATATATAAAACATGTAGTGTCAGTTATTGCTGCTTTGTCTATTAGTAGTGTCGTTTTTGCTGCTGATGTTAAGATGGCAAAAGCTAATTGGGACACAGGATATTTTCAAGCTGAAGTTTATAAACAAGCTTTAGAGAAAATGGGGTACAAAGTAACTGAACCGAAAGCAATGAAGCCATCGGTATTTTATGTAGCAGCCGCTGCAGGAGATCTAGATTTATGGGTTAACGGATGGTTTGGAACACACGATCCATATATCGCAGAAACGAAAGGTAAAGTTAAACCTGTAGGAAATGTGATGCCAAAAGGTGGTTTACAAGGTTATTTAATTGATAAAAAAACTGCAGATAAATTTAAAATTAAATCAGTAATGGATATTAAAAAGCATGCTAAAGAGTTTGACTCAAATGGAGATGGGAAAGCAGACATGGTTGCTTGCCCTCCAGGTTGGGGTTGTGAGAAACAAATCACAAAACATTTTGCAGAACTTGGTCTTGGTGACTTCATAAATCCAATTCAAGCAGATTACTCTGCTTCAATGGCTGATGCGATTGCAAAACAAAAAAATGGGAAGTCTGTGCTTTTTTATACGTGGACGCCTAACTGGACAGTTGGCGCTTTAGAATTAGGTAAAGATATTGTATGGATTGAAGTTCCTTACAGTCAAACTAAAGCTGTCAAAGTACCTAATGCAACAAAATCTAAAATTAATATGGGTTTTGGAGCAGACGATATTCGTCCAGCTGCAAACGTAGCTTTTTTAAAAGCTAATCCAAAAATTGAAAAGATGCTAAAGAAGGCTTCTATTCCATTATCAGATGTAGCTGCTCAAAACATGAAAATGAATGCTGGTGAGAAAAGTGAAAAAGCAATTAAAAAACATGCAGCTGCTTGGATAAAAGCTAATCAAAGTACTTTTGATAGTTGGCTTAAGTAGATTGGTAAATCAGATTAGTGAGTTTAAAACTAGCACCATCTGATTATGAGATTTACATTCCAATTGCAGAATGGATTGAAAAAAATATTAAAGAGTGGCTGTTTATGCAACGGCCACTTTTTAAAAAAATCTCAGCCCCAATTGATACAGTTTTAAATGGTTTAGACTCATTATTTAATTTTATTCCTTTTCCAGCAGTTATATTAATTTTTCTTTTTTTTGCATATAAAACAAATGGCTTAAAGTTCACAATTATATCATTGGTTGGTTTGATATTTATAGATTTAGTAGATCTATGGTCAGAGAGCATGACAACACTAGCAATGATTTTTACTGCAGTAATTTTTTGTATTTTAATCGGCATCCCTCTAGGCATTCTTTCATCTAGAAGCAAAACATTTGAAGTAATACTAAGACCAATTTTAGATATTATGCAAACCATACCTAGTTTTGTTTATTTAATTCCTGTTGTGATGTTATTTGGAATTGGTTTAACACCGGGAGTAGTAGCAACTATCATTTTTGCACTTCCACCTGTAATAAGACTTACAAATTTAGGCATTAGACAAGTTGGCAAAGGATTTAAAGAGGCTGGATCAAGCTTAGGCCTTTCAAAAATGTTAATTTTAATAAAAATTGAAATACCTCTGGCTCTTAAAACAATTATGGCAGGCATTAACCAAACATTAATGCTAGCTTTATCAATGGTAGTTATTGCTGCATTAATTGGTGCAGGAGGATTGGGCTTAACCGTTTATGTTGCTCTGGGTAGACTTGATATAGGATCTGCTGTTATAGGAGGGACTGGTATAGTAATATTAGCTATTATTTTAGACAGAATTACTCAAAAATTAGTTAAAACAAAATAATCGAATTTAAAAAGGAATATTTAAATATTTATGAATAATTATTATTATTCCAAAAACTATTACCCATAAAAACCACTGACCAATTATTTTTTTTAAACCACCCTTATCAATTCCTTTCCATGGCATAAATGTGTAGGTAGCTAAAGTTACCAGGATTAAAAAAAGTAATAAATTTGTTAAACTCATTTATCTTTGATTTAATAACATCACTTCTCTTACCTCTTCACCTTTATACTTAGATAAAGGTCGAATTAGTTTATTGGAAGCGTGTTGTTCCATAATGTGAGCAGACCACCCAGTTATTCTAGACATAACAAATATTGGTGTATAGAAGTCAATATCAATACCCATCATGTAATATGTAGGTCCACAAGGAAAATCTACGTTAGGATGAATATTTTTTTTTTCTAACATTACCTGTTCTAAAATTTCGTACATTTTAGTATATTTTTCTTTTTTTAATAGTTTGGCCACTTTAAACATATAATGCTTCATAGTAGGCACTCTAGAGTCACCTGTTCTGTAAACTCTATGTCCAAAACCCATTACAACTTTTTTTTTACTTAATGCGTTATCTATCCAATTTTTTGCTTTTTCTGGTTTTCCAATAGCTTTCATCATGTGCATAACTGCTTCATTGGCTCCTCCATGAAGTGGACCTTTTAAACTTGCTATTGCTCCTGTGATTGCCCCGTGTAAATCAGATAGACTACTTGTAATTGTTCTAGCCGTGAAAGTAGATACATTAAAACTATGTTCGGCATATAAAATTAAAGAAATATCAAAAGCTCTAACTATTTCTTTATCTGGAACTTTGTTGAACATCATTTTAAAAAAGTTTTCTGAGAAAGATAATTTTTTACTAGGGGAAATTATTTTTTTTCCTTTCCTTGTTCTAAAAAAAGCAGCTACAGCGGTTGGAGTTTTTGCAAAAATTCTCATAGCTTTTCTCATATTAGCTTTTGGAGAATTATCTTTAGTGTCTTTGTCTTCTAAAGCCATTAAACTCACACATGTTCTTATTACATCCATTGGATGTGCGTTCTTTGGCATTTTTTGAATATCTTTAACTATTTGTTTTGATAGTTTTCTTTCTGATCTTTCATCTTTTATAAATTTCTTAAGTTGACTCTTACTTGGAAGCTCTCCATGTAAAACTAGATAAGCCACTTCTTCAAAATCACATTTATCGCAAAGGTCTTGTACCTTATAACCTCTGTAAGTAAGCGCGCTTAATTCAGGAACTACATGAGAAATTGTAGTTTCATCCACAACTATTCCTAAAAGTCCTTTTTTAATTTCTTCGTTCATTATTCGTGTCCCTCAGTTGAAAAATCAGTTATTTTTTTTCCTGGCGTATTGTATTTCTCATATTCTACTAATTCGTACAACCTTTTTCTCGTCTGCATCTTGCTTATCACATTATTTTGATGACCTTCTTTAAATATTGATTCTAAACCAATTTCTACGTTTTGCATTGCCAGCCTTTGAGTAGTAACAGGATAAATTACTAAATTGTAACCTAAATTCTCTAATTCTGATTTATTTAAAAGTTTTGATTTTCCAAACTCTGTCATATTAGCTAACAAAAAACCATTTGAAGCTTTTCTAACTTTTTCAAATTCTTTTTCATCTTTCATAGCCTCTGGAAAAATCATATCTGCACCTGCATCTTCATAAGCTTTTATTCTATCTAATGTTTTATTAATTCCTTCAACTGTATTTGCATCTGTTCTAACAATAATTAAAAAATTTTTATCTTTTCTTGTATTGACAGACTCTTTGATTTTTTTAACCATTTCTTCTTTAGTAATTAGTTCTTTATTATCCAGGTGACCACATCTTTTTTCAGCTATTTGATCTTCGATATGACAACCTGCTAAACCTTTATTTTCAAAATTTTCAATAGTTTTTTTACAGCTATTAAAACCTGTATCCGCATCGACTATAGTTGGCAGATCAGTAACTCTCGAAATTTGTCCAGCCCTATAACTAACTTGATCTAATGTTGTAAGACCAATATCAGGTAACCCTAAGTCGTTCGACATCACCCCGCCTGAGATATAGACACCATCAAAACCAATTTCCGCAATAAGTTTTGCACATAATGGATTATAAGCTCCTGGAAATCTCAGAAGTTTTTTAGATTTTAATTTTTTGATAAAATCTGATCTTTTTTCTGATATTGTTTTTTTTGTAAAATGCATTCGATCAGTCTTATATTAGAGAGAGTTATAAAAATCAAAGACTATTTAAATAAAATAAATAATCCAGTTAAAACCAACAATAGAGCAAGTAGATATTCAATTATTTTTTTTATTTTTTCATTATTTATAAAATTTCTCAAACCACTTCCAAATAGAGCCCATAAACTAATAGTTGGAAAACAAATTACCGCAGCTGTAATTGTAACAAATACAACTCCAATAAATATGTTTTCCTCAGACGGAAAAAATCCAGAAGCTACGGTAAAAGCAATTGACCAAGCTTTAGGATTTATAAATTGAAAAAGAGAAGCTTCATAAAATCTAAGAGGTCTACCTGTTTCTTTTTGCATCAAGCTGAAAGAACCAATCATTTTCCAGCCCAAATAAAGCAAATATAAAAAACATAAAATTTTCATATATAATTGAATTTGAGGGTAAATTAAAAAAAGATTGGCTAATCCAAAACATGTTAGACCAATTTGTACTATGTGTCCTAAAGGAATACCTATCAAATGGGGAAGAGTTCTGAAAAACCCAAATTTCATTCCAGATGCTGTGAGCATAGCGTTATTAGGACCAGGGGTAAAAAACATTGTAAAATAAAATGCAGATAGTGCAGTAAACAATGAAAAACTTATCATATAAATTTTTTGATGATTTTATTAAAGTCTATATAATCTTTAATTAGAACATCATGTTTAATTTCTTTAATAGTTTTTTCAGTATAACCACCTTCGACTAAGATAAATGGTAATTTTGCATTTTCAGCTGACATTGCATCAACTTCACTATCACCAACCATAATTGTTTTTTTTAGATCCCCACCTATTATTTCTACTACATTAGTCAAATGTCTAGGATCTGGTTTATTAAACTTAAAAGTATCTGACCCTGCCACATAATCAAAAAAATTGTACATCTTTAATTTTTTTAAAAGGTCTACAGCTAAATGTTCTTGCTTATTAGTACAAACACCCATTGAAATATTTTCTTTCTTGGCCCAATTTAAAAAACTTACTATTCCTTTGATAGGTTGACTTTGCTTGTCTATGTTTTTTGAATAAAAATCAATAAACTCTTTAGTCATTTCTTCTTTTATTTTTTTATCATTAACTTCTTCTTTAAATGATTTTTGCATCATTACCCAAGCCCCTCTACCTGCCAATGATTTTATATCTGAGAGTTTTTTTTCGTGGTGTCCAAATTTCTTCATTACATGATTATGGGCTTCCATTAAATCAGGCGCTGTATCAATCAAAGTACCATCTAAATCAAAAAGAATTGTGTATATTTGAGTCATTTTTATTAAGTATTAAAAAGAAATAATTTGTGAGTTATTATAAAATATTTTCTAATGTAAAGAGAATTTTTTATGAAAACAAATATAAAATTAAAAAAAGCTAATTACTATAGATTAAACCAGGAAAGACTGAGAAATAAAGCAATGGCTAAAGGAGTAAATTTGATCTCCCCAGAAACAACTTTTTTATCAGGCGATACAAAATTTGGTAAAAATGTTATAATTGAACCCTACGTAGTAATAGGACCAAAAGTAAAAATAGGCAACAACGTTGAAATTAAATCTTTTAGTTATATCGAAGGAGCAGTAATTAAAAATAATGTTATGATTGGACCTTACGCGCGAATTAGAGAAGGTACTATATTGAATACTGGTTCAAAAATTGGAAATTTTGTAGAAACAAAAAATTCAAAAATTAACTCTAACTCTAAAGCTAATCATCTCTCATATATTGGAGATACAACAATAGGGAAAAATTCTAATATTGGAGCAGGAACAATTACTTGTAATTATGATGGGAAAAATAAAAATAAAACTAAAATATCAGATAATGTTTTTATTGGATCTAATTCTTCTTTAGTGGCCCCAATAAAGATTGAAAAGAATTCTGTAATAGGAGCAGGTTCAGTTATTACAAAAAATGTAAAAAAAAATTCTTTAGCCATCACAAGATCGTCTCAATTAGAAATTAAAAACTACAAAAGAAAGAAGAAAAAATAATGTGTGGAATAATTGGAATAGCTAGTAATAAGCCTGTTTCCATTAATATTATAAATTCTTTAAAACGTTTAGAATATAGAGGTTATGACTCAGCTGGTTTAGCAACTCTTATAAATAAAGAAATTAATGAAAAAAAGTGCTCAGGTAGAGTAGAGGAATTAGAAAAAATATTATTTAAAACGCCATCTGATGGGAATATTGGAATTGGACATGTAAGATGGGCCACTCATGGAGTTCCGAATGTTGTTAATGCACATCCACACTCATCAGAAATAGTCTCAGTAGTTCATAATGGAATTATTGAAAATTCCGATGAGCTAAAAAAATATCTTGAGTCAAAAGGATTGAAATTTAAGTCACAAACTGACACAGAAGTAATTACTTTATTAATTACTGAGTCATTAAAAGATAACGGACCTTTAGAGTCTGTTTTTAAAACTTTAAATAAATTGAAAGGAAGTTTTGCGCTTGGAATTATTTTTAAAAATTATAACAATATTATAATTGGCGCAAGAAGAGGTAGTCCTCTTGCAGTTGGTTATTCAAATGAAGAAAATTATTTAGGTTCAGATTCTTATGCTCTTAAATCGATGACAAATAAAATTTCTTATCTTGATGATGGTGATTTATGTGTGCTATCTAAAGATAATGTAGATTTTTATAACTCTAAAAAAAATAAAATAAATAAAAAAATTCATATTTTATCAGATGACATAAATATCAGTAATAAAGGTGATTATAAAAATTTTATGTCCAAGGAAATTTTTGAACAACCAATAACTGTAAAAACTTGTATAAATGAGTACATTGATAATTTAAAAGAAGACATTAATATTTATAATTTTCCCATCAAACCCAGCTCTATTAATAAAATTATATTTATTGGTTGTGGAACAGCATACCATTCTTGTTTGGTAGCAAAGTATTGGTTTGAAGAACTGACTAGTGTTGAAGTAGAAATAGATATAGCTTCAGAATTTAGATATAGAAAACTAAAATTTAATCCTAATAATTTATATGTTTTTGTTTCTCAGTCAGGTGAAACTGCAGATACTGCAGCTGCTTTAGATATATGTAAGAAAAATAATGCTAAAACGTGTTCAGTAGTAAATGTTGTAGAAAGTACAATTGCTAGAAACTCTGATTGGGTTTTACCTATCCATGCTGGTCCCGAGGTTGGAGTTGCTTCAACTAAAGCATTTTTAGGTCAAATGTTAGTACTTTACATTTTATGTTTAAAAATTGCAAAGTCTAGACAAGATATTAGTGATGAAAATTATCTTAAAACTATTAAAAATTTAAAAGCACTTCCAAAGGCTTTAGAGGAGAGTTTGAAAGTTGAAAATAATATTCAAGTAATGGCTAAAGAATTTATAGGAGCTAAAGGTTCTATGTTTTTAGGTAGAGGCTTATCCTATCCAATAGCCCTAGAAGGAGCTTTAAAATTAAAAGAATTATCTTATTTACATGCAGAAGGATATCCTGCTGGAGAAATGAAACATGGACCCTTAGCATTGATCGAGGAAGGTTTGCCAGTAATTGTAATTGCACCTAAAGATAAATATTTTGAAAAAACTCTTTCTAACATGCAAGAAGTAATAGCAAGAGGTGGAAAAATTCTATTTATAACTGATAATAAAAAAGAACTAATGAATGAAAATATAAGGTTTGGAATAAGAGTACCTTCTTTGGATAATCTATTGTCACCAATTTTATTAACTGTGCCACTTCAATTATTAGCTTATCATGTAGCTTTGCTTAAGAATTGTGACATTGATAAGCCCAGAAATCTCGCAAAATCTGTGACTGTTGAGTAATTTTTTTTAAAAACTCTTTAAAAAATTGTTTTTATAATCTATATATATCTCAGGTTGAATATGAAAAAATGGAATTTAAATAGTTGGACCAAACATCCCGCAAAACACTTGCCTGAATATCAGGACAAGAAAGAGCTTGATCTAGTTTTGAACAAGATTAAAAAATATCCTCCTTTAGTTTTTGCTGGAGAAACACGTTCTTTAAAAAAATCTTTAGCACAAGTAGTTGAGGGTAAAGCTTTTTTGTTACAAGGAGGAGATTGTGCTGAAAGTTTTGCTGAATTCCATCCAGATAATATAAGAGATACCTTAAAAGCTATTTTACAAATGTCTTTAGTACTAACTTATTCTGCAGCTATGCCTGTAGTTAAAGTAGGAAGAATTGCAGGTCAATTTTCAAAACCAAGAAGCTCACCTGTTGAAAAAAAAGATAATTTAGAATTGCCTAGTTACTTAGGTGATAATATCAACGGCATGGAATTTACTAAAAATGCAAGAATTCCAGATGCAAAAAGATTATTCAGAGCTTACTCTCAATCAGCATCTACGTTAAATTTAATAAGAGCTTTTTCTCAGGGAGGATTTGCTGATTTAAGACAAGTACATTTATGGAATTTAGGATTTATTAACGAAAAAACAAAAGGCAAGTATAAAGAAATAGAAGAAAAGATTAGTGATGCTTTATCATTCATGGAAGCCTGTGGAATAAATCCAGACACTAACAGAAAACTAAGAACAGTAAATTTTTATACTTCTCACGAAGCCTTATTACTTCCTTTTGAAGAAGCAATGACTAGAATAGACTCTACTACAGGTGAATACCACGATACTTCAGCTCATTTTGTATGGATCGGAGATAGAACTAGGCAATTAGATGGAGCGCATGTAGAATTTTGTAGAGGTATAAAAAATCCAATAGGTATAAAATGTGGACCGACTTTGAAACCTGATGAACTAATAAATTTATGTAATGTACTAAATCCTGAAAATGAAGCAGGTAGAATTACATTAATATCAAGATTTGGAGCCGACAAAGCTGAACAGTTTTTACCAAAACTAATTAAAACTATTAAAAAAGAGGGTTCAAAAGTAATTTGGTCTTGTGACCCTATGCATGGCAATACAATAAAAGCTGCCAATGGTTTTAAAACTAGACCCTTTGACAATGTTTTAAAAGAAGTAAAAAATGTATTTGCTATTCATCAGTCCGAAGGAAGTTATGCTGGAGGCTTACACATAGAAATGACTGGACAAGATGTGACAGAATGTACAGGGGGTGCCCAAAAAATATCTGACAAGGATTTATCTAATAGATATAGAACTCACTGCGATCCAAGATTAAATGCCACACAGGCTTTAGAGCTAGCTTTCTTAATTTCTGAAGAAATTAAGAAAAACTCAAAATATTCAAAAAATATTATTAAAGCGGCATCTTAATAATTATTATATAATTATTAAGATAGAATCCTGGGATAGGATATAAAAATTACTGATTATGAAAATTGAAAAAAGAGCAAATATAATAAAGAATTGGATCAATAAGTATTGTGAGAGTGTTTCTTATAATCCAAAAGCTTTAATAATTGGAATTTCCGGAGGAATAGATTCTTCTGTGGTTAGCACACTATGCGCTTTAACTAAAAGAAAAACTATAGTTTTAAGTATGCCTATAAAGCAGATTAAGTCTCAACATGATTTAAGTATTAAGCATGGTGAATGGTTGAAGTCTAAATTTGATAACGTAGAACATAAATTGATTGAATTAGAACAAGTATTCAATTCTTTTCAGAAAACATTGAACGAATTTAATAATGAGCACGGTTTAGCCAATTCAAGGGCAAGATTAAGAATGGCAACGTTATATCAAGTTGCTGCTGCAAATTCAGGAATTGTAGTTGGAACGGGAAATAAAGTTGAAGATTTTGGAGTTGGCTTTTATACAAAATATGGAGATGGCGGAGTTGATATTTCTCCTATAGCAGATTGTAATAAATCACAGGTCTGGGAATTGGGAAAATATCTCGGCATTCAAAAAGAAATAATAAATGCAGAACCCACTGACGGTTTATGGAATGATGGAAGAAACGATACAGATCAATTAGGTATGTCATATTTGGAATTAGAAAAAGCTATGTTAGATGCAAATGATCCTAATTATAAAAGATATTTAGAAATAAGAAAAAAAAATCTTCATAAAATGGAACCTATTCCAGTTTGTAAATTTAATGACTGATAACTTAAAATTAACTAATTCTTTATCAGGACAAAAGGAAATTTTTAAACCACTTAATCCGAAAAGAATTACTATGTATGCATGCGGACCAACTGTTTATGATAAACCTCATGTTGGAAACGCAAGAACTTTAGTTGTTTTTGATACTTTATATCGTATTTTAAAAATGATTTATAAAGAAGTTAATTATGTAAGAAATATTACTGATGTAGATGATAAAATTATTGAGTCTTCAAAAAAAAATAATAAGTCTATTGAAGATATTACTAATACAGTAACAAAAATTTTTACACAAGATTGCAAATCTCTTAATTGCTTAACTCCAACTAAAGAACCAAAAGCAACTGAACATATAGACGAAATGATAGATATGACAAAATCATTAATTAATAAAAATTTTGCCTATGAAAATAAAGGTCACGTTTATTTTTCTGTATCTAAATTTAAAAAATATGGAAAATTATCAAATAAAAATTTAGACGAGCTTAAATCTGGTTCAAGAATAGAAGTTTCTAAATTAAAAACAAATCCAATGGATTTTGTTCTATGGAAACCATCAAAAGGGGATGAACCTAGTTGGGAGTCACCTTGGGGAAAGGGAAGACCTGGTTGGCATTTAGAATGTTCTGTTATGAGTGAAAAGTATTTAGGTAAAGAATTTGATATTCACGGAGGTGGCCTAGACTTAATATTTCCCCATCATGAAAATGAAATTGCACAATCATGTAGCAATAATTCAACTGAAAATTTTGCAAATTATTGGGTTCATAATGGATTTGTAACTATAAATAAAGAAAAAATGTCTAAGTCACTTGGAAATATAGTAACAATTTCTGATGCAGTAAAAAAATATTCAGGCCAAGTTGTAAGGCTAGCTTTATTAAGTGCTCATTATAGTCAGCCATTAGATTGGAATAATAAATTGTTAGAAAACCAAAAAGCCACGATAGAAAAATGGTATAATCTTTACGAAAAAGTAGACAATAAAAATATTATTAATATTTCGGAGAGCTTATTGGATGATTTAAACACACCTGGTTTTATAGCTAAAATTCATGAGCTATATAATAGTGCTATGAATGGAAATAAAGAAAGTAAAGTGTTATTTAACAGTGCTTGTCGACTCCTAGGCTTATTTGATACCGATAAAAACGAATGGGAAAAATTTAAAAAATCAAATATTAATATTTCTGAAGAATTTATTAATAAAAAAATAATTGAAAGAGACAAGGCTAAAAAAAATAAAAACTATGAACTTGCTGATAATATAAGAAAAGAATTATTAAGCAAAGGTGTCGTTATAGAAGATCAAACTAATAAAACAACTTGGAAATTTAAATGAGTAAAGATAAAGTATATATATTTGATACAACTTTAAGAGACGGTGCACAAACTGAAGGTGTTGATTTTTCAGTAAATGATAAAAAAAAAATTGCAAAAATATTATCAGTCATTGGTGTTGATTATATAGAGGGAGGTTGGCCAGGAGCTAATCCAGTAGATACAGAATTTTTTTTGGATCCACCGGACTTAAACAAAAGTACCTTAACTGCTTTTGGCATGACAAAAAAAACTGGTAGAAGCGCCGACAATGATCCAAGTTTATCACCTCTTATTAATGCAAATTGTTCTGCTGTTTGCGTTGTTGGAAAAGCTTGGGATTTTCACGTAAAAGTTGCTCTAGGTATTAGTAATGATAATAACTTAGAAAATATAAGAGAGACAGCTAAACACTTTATTAAAAATAAAAAAGAATTTTTATTTGATGCTGAACATTTTTTTGATGGTTACAAAGCAAACCCAAATTATGCGTTAGATTGTCTAAGACAAGCTTTTGACTCTGGTGCTAGATGGTTAGTTTTATGTGATACCAATGGAGGGACTTTACCTCATGAAATTAGTGAAATTGTTACAGAAGTATCAAAAGTTATACCAGGAAAAAATCTTGGAATTCATGCTCACAACGACACAGAAAATGCTGTCGCAAATTCTTTAGCCGCAGTTCAAGCTGGAGTGAGACAAGTTCAAGGAACAATTAATGGATTAGGTGAAAGATGTGGTAATGCTAATTTAATGTCAATAATACCAACATTATTTTTAAAAAATACTTTTAGTGAAAAATATGAAACAAATATTAAGAAAGATAAACTTCAATCATTAACAGAATGTTCTAGGCTATTAGATGAAATCCTTAACAGAAAGCCTAATAAAAATATGGCCTATGTTGGTGCTTCAGCTTTTTCGCATAAAGGTGGGTTACACGTATCAGCAGTCCAAAAGGATCCCAAAACATATGAGCACGTTGAACCTAAGCTCATCGGCAATCATAGAAATATTGTTGTATCCAATCAAGCTGGAAGATCTAATATATTGTCTCGTCTTGAAAAATACGGTGTTAAAATTGACTCAACTGATCCAAAAGTTCAAAAAATTTTAGATGAAGTTAAGGATAGAGAATTTAGCGGTTACTCATATGATGGAGCCGATGCATCTTTTGAATTGTTAGCTAACAGACTTTTAGGTAAAGTCCCAGAATATCTTAAAGTAAAAAGTTATAATGTTAGTGTTACGAAATCAAATTCAATTAAAACAAAAGCAAATGTTATATTCTTAATAGATGGAAAAGATATTGAGTGCAGCGGAGAAGGTAATGGACCAGTAAATGCATTGGATAATGCTATAAGATCAAATTTTATTAAAGTTGAGAAATATTCTAATTTTTTTTCTGATTTAAAATTATTGGATTACAAAGTAAGAATTTTAAATACTGGTACTGAAGCAACTACCAGAGTATTAATTGAGAGCACAGACAAATCTGGAATTAGCTGGTTTACTGTTGGTGTATCCCCAAATATAATCGAGGCTTCTTTTAAAGCTTTAATTGATAGTTTAGATTATAAACTTTATAAAGAGAAAGCCCCAGCTAACCTAAATGAAAAATAAGTTCGGATTTATACTTGTTAAACCCCAGTTAGGTGAAAATATTGGTGCATGTGCAAGATCATTGAAAAACTTTGGGTTTTCAAAATTGATCATAGTTTCACCTAAACAATCATGGCCAAATACTAAAGCAAAAGCTACATCTGTCGGTGCCTTTGATATAATTAAAAAGACGAAAATTTATAACAATACCTATGAGGCCATTAATAATTTTAATATTGTATTTTCCTTGAGTGCAAGAAAAAGGGATATTAATAAAAAACATATTTCTATCAGTCAATTTTTAAATATAATTAAATCTAAACATGACACAAATTTTGGTTTTATGTTTGGGCCCGAAGCTTCCGGGTTATCCAACGATGATCTTTCATTATCTAATTATGTTCTTCAAATACCAACATCACAAAAATTTAAATCTCTAAATTTGTCACATTCATTAACAGTAGTATGCTATGAAATTTTTAAATTAATAAACTTAAAAAAATTTAATAAAGAAAATAAGAATATAAAAATTTCTAATAAAAAAAAAATTTCATCCTTGGTGTTTCACCTTGAAAAATTATTAGAGGCAAAAGGTTTTTTCGTTCCAAAAGAGAAAAAACACTCAATGTTAATGAATATTAATAATTTAATTTACAGATTAGAGCCTAATGATAAAGAACTAAGGATTTTAGCTAGTATTATCAGCTCTTTGGCGAAAAAAAACATAAACCTTAATTGACATTTACGTCACAAACCTTATAAACACACAATTATTAATATGACAAAAAGACTTAAATCTAAACATAAAGTAGATAGAAGATTAAAAGCAAACTTGTGGGGCAGGCCAAAAAGTCCATTTAACACAAGAGCTTACCCTCCTGGTCAGCATGGTCAAGCAAGAAAAGGAAAGCCTACAGATTACGGAATTCAATTACAAGCAAAGCAAAAACTAAAGTCTTACTATGGAAATATAAACGAGCGCCAATTTAGAAATATATACAGAAAAGCACTTTCAAAAAAAGGCGATACTACAGAAAACTTAATTGCACTTTTAGAAAGCAGACTTGATACAGTTGTTTACAGAGCCAAGTTTGCACCTACAGTTTTTGCTGCAAGACAATTAATCAATCATGGACACATTAAAGTGAATAAAAAGAAAGCAAATATTGGAAGTATTTTGATAAAAGAAAGCGATGTTATTGAAGTTCGAGAAAAATCTAAAAAATTAATTGTTATAGATGGATCAATTCAAAGCAAAGAAAGAGATATACCGGAGTATATTCACTTGGATGATAAAAATAAAACAGTTAAACTGGTAAGAGTTCCAAAATTTGCTGAAGTTCCTTATCCAATAGTAATGGAGCCAAGTTTAGTAATCGAGTATTATTCTAGATAGCTTATATTATTTTTTTTTCTACAAGAAGATTTTTAAGGTCTCCTTTTTCAAACATTTCTTTTATTATATCGCAACCACCAATAAATTCACCTTTTACATAAAGTTGAGGAATAGTTGGCCAGTCACTATAAACTTTTATTTCTTTTCTTAGATTTTCATCTTCTAGAACATTAATTCCTTTAAATTTTACATTAAGATGTTTTAAAACATTTGAAACAGCCATTGAGAATCCACATTGCGGATTGTCGGGAGTTCCTTTCATAAATAAACATATATCGTTTTCATCAATTAATTTCTTTATTTCTTCTTTGATGTTCATTATTTTTCCTCAGTAGTTATAGACAAAGCATGCAATTCATTTCCCATTTTTCCTTTAAGAGATTTATAAACTAACTTATGCTGATCAATTTTACTCAAACCTTTAAATATCTTAGATCTTATAATTGCGGAATAGTGATTATTGTCGCCCATTAGGTCTTTAATTTCAATACTTGCATCAGGTATAGACTCAGTAATTAATTTTTTAATATCGTTTAGAGGTAAAGGCATCAGTAATTATGATACCACTTATTGTTAAGATTATATAGTTCTTTCAAGTCTATTTTAAACTCATCTTTTAATTCAAAAAAGTTTCTTTGAGTAATGCCAATTTTTTCAAAATGTATGCTATTATTTTTGAATAATTCTTCAATTTTGCTTGCATTGGAGGGTTTTATCTCCAATAAATATCTACCTTGATCTTCTCCAAAAAAATACTTTGACATGTTCATCAATTTTTTTGGCTTATTAATTTTTACTCCAAATTTAGCTCCTATAGTCATTTCCGCAAGACCGACAATTAAACCTCCTGAAGATAAATCATGAGAAGCCTCAACTAGACTTTCATTTATTGCTTTAAGAATACATTGACCGTTATTTCTTTCATTTAATAAATTTACTTCAGGGGGAGGGCCTTCATAAATAGAATAAATTTCTTCAAAAAATGTACTTTGGTGCAAATGGCCAAAAGTTTTTCCAATTAAATAAATTAAATTATTTTCATTTGTTATTAAGTGATTAATTGTTTTTTTTAGTTTAGAAATAAGACCAACACCACCTATTACTGGAGTAGGATTAATATTTTTTTGATTTGTACCATTGTAAAAAGAAACATTTCCTGAGACAACTGGATAATTTAAAAATTCACAAGCTTCTTTAATACCTTGAATTGATTCCGCAAATTCTCCCATTACATCAGGATTTTCTGGATTACCAAAGTTCAAACAATTTGTAATTGCCATAGGTTTTGCACCGGCAGAAATTAAATTTCTCCAACTTTCAGCTACAATTTGTTTGCCTCCAGTTAAAGGGTGGGCTTTACAATAATTTGCTGAACTATCAACTGTTACAGCAATTGCCTTATCTTTATTGTGTATTTTAATTATTGCAGCGTCTGATCCTGATCTTTGCAAAGTGTCACACATCACCATCTGGTCATATTGTTGAGTAATCCAGTTTTTATTTGAATGATTTGGAGATGAAAGAATTTTTATTAAAGATTCTTCGATTTTTATTTTTTTAAGATCTTCAATGTTTATTTTTTTTTCAGGTAGTTTTTTTTTAACCCATTTTCTCTTATAGACAGGAGCTTTAGAAGATAAAAAGTCTATTGGGATATCTGCCACTTTTTCATTGTCAAATTTGAGTATTAATTTTTTAGTATCAGTTGTTTTTCCAATGACAACAAAATCTAAATCCCATTTTTCAAATATTTTTTTTGCTGAATCTTCTTTTCCATCCTCAAGAATAATAAGCATTCTTTCTTGACTTTCTGATAACATCATTTCATAAGGTGTCATTTTTTCTTCTCTGCAAGGAACTTTTGATAAATCTAGTTCTAAACCCAAATCTCCTTTGAAAGCCATTTCTACACTTGATGAAGTTAATCCAGCAGCACCCATATCTTGTATTGATATTATTGAGTTGTCTTTCATTAATTCTATACATGCCTCCATTAAAAGCTTTTCAGTAAATGGATCTCCAACTTGAACTGTAGGTTTTTTGTCTTCAGATTTTTCATCAAACTCTGCTGATGCCATCGATGCTCCATGAATACCATCTCTTCCAGTTTTAGAACCAACGTACACTACTGATTTGTTTAAACCTTTTGCTTTAGAGTAAAAAATTTTTTTTTTATCAGCAAGTCCAACTGCCATAGCATTAACCAAGTTGTTTTCATTATAAGTGCTATTGAATTTTGTTTCTCCTGCTACTGTTGGAATACCGATGCAATTTCCATAGCCGCCAATACCAGATACAACACCATTTAATAGAATTTTTGTTTTTTTATTGTGGACGTCTCCAAAATGAATAGAGTTTAAAAGACAAATTGGTCTTGCTCCCATTGTAAATACATCTCTTAAAATTCCACCAACTCCAGTAGCTGCTCCCTGGTAAGGTTCTATAAAAGATGGATGATTATGACTTTCTATTTTAAAAATAATTGCATCATCATCACCCACATCTATTACTCCTGCATTTTCGCCAGGCCCCTGTATTACATATTTATTTTTAGTTGGAAGTTCCTTTAGATGAATTTTAGATGATTTATAAGAGCAGTGTTCGTTCCACATCGCAGAAAAAATTCCTAATTCTAAGAAATTAGGCTCTCTTTTCATTAGATCTTTTATATTTTTATATTCTTCTAACTTTAAACCATGCTTAATAACAATTTTATCTGATATTTTCATTATTTTAATAAACTTAAAAAGAGTTTTACTCCATCATTACCATTTATATCTTTATCAATCATTCTCTCAGGGTGAGGCATGAGGCCTAAAATATTTTTATTTTCATTTAATATACCTGCAATATTATTTATTGATCCATTCGGATTAGAATCTTTATTTATATTTCCTTTATCGTCACAATATTTAAAGGCAATTAACTCATTATCTTCAAGTTTTTTTAAGTGATCACTATTAGTAAAGTAGTTTCCTTCATTGTGTGCTATATTAAGTTTTAAAATTTCATCCTCTTTATATTTATTACTAAACCTATTTTTATTATTTGTAACTTTTACAAAAATATCTTTATTTAAAAATTTAAGATTTATATTCCGTAATAAAGCACCATTTAATAGCCCACTTTCAATTAAAATTTGAAAACCATTACAAATTCCTATAACTAAAACACCTTTGTTAGCAGATTTGATTACTTCATTTAATATACTTGATTTTGCCGCTACTGCTCCTGATCTTAAATAATCTCCATAAGAAAATCCTCCTGGAATAACTATCAAGTCAGATTTAGGAAGATTATTTTCTTTATGCCAAACCATAGTATTTTTAAATTTTAAATTTGTGAGAGTAGATCCCACATCTCTGTCACAATTCGATCCTGGAAATACAATGACTGATGAATTCATTTAAATTTTGGAAACTTTATAATCTTCGATGATTAGGTTTGCTAAAAGTTTTTTACACATACCTTCAACTTGAATTTTTGCATTTTCTTCATTTGATTCATCAATTTCAACTTCAAAAAATTTTCCTTGACGTAATCCTTTTAAATTATCCATACCCATATTGATTAAAGTTTGTTCAACTACTTTACCCTGAGGGTCTAGTACATCTCTTTTTAAAGTGACTGTAACTGCAAATTTCAATTTATTTTTTTTTTTTAAATTTTATAGATGATGTTTTTCCAAAATTTACTTCACTAATATTAGTTTCTTCAGGCATTATACCAAGTCTTCTACCCACTTCTTGATAACCTTGGATAATATTACCTAAGTCTTTTCGAAATCTATCTTTGTCTAATTTTTTTTCAGTTTTTGTATCCCATAACCTACAAGTGTCAGGACTTATTTCATCTGCTAATACAATTTCTTTTTCTTCATTATTTTTACTCCAAATTTTTCCAAATTCTATTTTAAAATCCACAAGTTTAATTCCTATTCCTCTAAACAAGCCTTGAAGAAGATCGTTAATTCTCAATGTCACTTTATCTATTTTTTTAATTTCTTTTTCTGTAGCCCAGTTAAATGCAAAAATATGTTCTTTTGATATTAGTGGATCTCCTAATTCATCATTTTTATAACAATACTCCAACAAGGGTTTTTCTAAAACTGTACCTTCTGAAATACCCAGTCTTTTAGTTAAAGATCCTGTAGCAATATTTCTAACAATGAATTCAATCGGAAATATCTCAGCTTTTTTAATTAATTGCTCTCTCATATTAAGTCTTTTAATAAGATGAGTTTTGATTCCACAATTAGCTAAGCTAATTAAAATATGTTCAGAAATTCTATTATTAAGGACTCCTTTTCCTTCAACGCTAGCTTTTTTTTGATTATTAAAAGCTGTAGCATCATCTTTAAAATGTTGAATTAATAACTCTTTTTCATTAGTTTCGTAAAGAATTTTTGCTTTACCCTCGTAAACTTTTTTTCCTTTATTCATATTTTTTTAGACCTCGTTTGAAAATTATATTAATTCTTTTTGTATGGTAACTGAAATCAAAGAGTTTTCTTAATTTACTAACAGGTATTTTTTTATTTATTAAGCTATCATTAGCAATTTCATCATAAAACGATGAATTATTTTTCCAAGAGTTCAAAGCCTTTTTTTGAACAATTGAATATGCCTTTTCTCTTGTAAAACCAACGTTAATTAATTCAAGTAATACTCTTTGCGAAAAAAAAAGCCCGTTAGTTATATTTAAATTTTTCATCATTTTTTTTGGGTAAATATTTAAATTTTTAACTACACCGGCTAGTCTATTAATGGCAAAATCTAGAGCAATGGTAGAGTCAGGGCCTATATTTCTCTCAACTGCTGAGTGGGAAATATCCCTTTCATGCCACAAAACGATATTTTCCAAAGACGGTGAAACATTTGATCTAATTAATCTGGCTAAACCAGTTAAATTTTCACTTAGTATTGGATTTTTTTTATGTGGCATAGCCGAAGAGCCTTTTTGTTTTTTTCCAAAGAATTCCTCTACCTCTAATACTTCTGTTCTCTGGAGATGCCTAATTTCAACTGCTAGTCTTTCTATAGAACTAGCAATTATTCCTAAAGTCGAAAAAAATGTAGCATGCCTATCTCTAGGTATTATTTGAGTAGAAATTGGTTCAATCTTTAATTTTAACTTTTTAGCTACATAACTTTCAATTCTTGGATCTACATTAGCAAAAGTACCTACCGCTCCAGAAATTGCACAAGTTGATATCTCATCTACGGAGTTAATTAATCTTTTTTTGTTACGTAAAAATTCTTGGTAAAAAGATAGCATTTTAAGACCAAAGGTCATCGGCTCTGCATGTATTCCATGGCTTCTTCCTATACAAAGAGTGAATTTATGTTTTATTGCCTGAGAACGAATTGACTTTAATAATTTGTCAATATCATCAAGTAAAATTTTTGCAGACTGCTTAAGCTGTAAATTAAAACAGGTATCTAAAACATCTGATGAAGTCATTCCTTTGTGTAAATATTTTGCTTCTTTGCCTACCTTCTCCGATATGGAGGTTAGAAAAGCTATAACGTCGTGTTTAACTTTTTCTTCTATTTGTAGTATCCTTTTAACATTAATTTTAGCTTTTGATTTAACTTTTTTTACCACACCTCTAGGAATGATCTTATATTTTTCCATAGCTTCAGCAGCTGCTAACTCAATATCAAGCCAAATAGAAAACTTATTATAATCTTCCCAAATCTTTTTTAATTCTGGTCTAGAGTATCTGTCAATCATGATTTGTATGGAGGAAAATTTAAATCTTTTTTTGATAAAGTAAAAATTTCATATCCTTCCTTAGTTATACCAACAGTATGTTCAAATTGTGCTGAAAGTTTTTTATCTTTTGTAACAGCTGTCCAACCATCGTTTAAAGTTTTTGTACTATAGTTTCCCTCATTAATCATAGGTTCGATAGTAAAAATCATTCCTTCTGTAAGTTTTTTTCCCGTCCCTTTTTTTCCATAGTGTAAAATATTAGGCTCTGTATGAAAAGTTTGACCAATACCATGTCCACAAAAATCTCTTACCACTGAAAAACCCTCTGCTTCAACATAACTTTGTATAGTATTTCCTATGTCACCTAAAGTTATATTCGTACTTAGAGATTTAATAGCACTCATCATAGAGTTATAAGTAACTTCGATTAATTTCTTTGCTTTGACCGAAACCTCTCCAACATAAAACATTCTACTTGTATCTCCATGCCAGCCATCTTTAAAAGCTGTTACATCAACATTAACAATATCTCCATTAGTCAAAACTTTATCCCTAGGGATACCATGGCAAACAACATGATTAACAGAAGTGCAGCAAGATTTTGGAAAACCTCGATAATATAAAGGGGCTGAATAAGCATTATTATCTTTTATATAATTATAACAAAACTTATCAATATCATTAGTTGTTATACCCGGTTTTATGATTGAGCATAACTCATCAAGAGCGCTGGATGCTATAGAACCTGCCACGCGAGTTTTTTTAAAAGCTTCTTTTAAAATTTTATTCATTATGAAATTTAATTTTATTATTTAATTTTATTCCTTTTGTAGAAAATTTACAATCATAGCATAAGATTTTAAGGTTATTATTGACAGCGGTTGTTAATAATTTCCAATATTCTGGATCAATATCTTTAGCGATTAAAAATTTATTACAATTTTCTCTTTGAATAATAAAAGCTAAATATATTTCAAATCCTTCTTTTTTGGCCAATAATAAATTTTTAATGTGCTTGAGTCCTCTAGATGTAACCGAGTCTGGAAACTCTGCAGTTCCTTTAAATCTTGAGAGGGTTACATTCTTAACTTCTACAAAAGCTTTAAAATTTTTTTTAGTTATTAAAAAATCAAATCTTGTATCTTTTCCATATTTTACCTCAGTTCTAATTTCATCATTATTTTTTAATTCATCAACTAAGTTGTTTTCTAATGCTTCTTTGAATATCTTGTTAGTAAAATGAGTGTTAACTCCAACTTTTGAGCCATTTACTAAAATGGTTTCTAGAGTATATTTAAGCTTCCTATTAGGATCATCAGTTTTACTAACCCAAACTTTATTTCCTTGATTTAATAGACCCATCATAGAGCCAGTATTTGGACAGTGAGCTGTGATTTTTTTGTTATCTATCTTTATATCTGCAAAAAAACGTTTATATCTTTTTACTAAGACACCTGATATTAACTCATTTTTAAATTTCATGTATAAATATATTCAACTATGAAGAAAAAAAACAAAAAAGTAAATGCTGCAATTTTGATAGTTGGCAATGAAATTTTATCTGGAAGAACACAAGATAAAAATATTTCATTCATTGCTAATTGGTTAAATTTAAAATGCGGTATATCAGTAAAAGAGGTAAGAATTATACCTGATATAGAAAAAACAATAGTTAAGAATATATTAGATATGTCTAAAAAATTTAATTATGTATTTACCACAGGTGGCATTGGACCAACGCACGACGATATTACCGCTGAGTCAATATCAAAAGCATTTAAAGTTAAATATGAATATCATAGAGAAGCTTTTAAAATTTTAGAGAATTATTATGGTAAAACAAAGTTTAATGATGGAAGAAAAAAAATGGCAAAAATGCCAAGAGGATCAAAACTAATATATAACCCTTCTAGTGCTGCACCAGGATTTATTACAAAAAATGTAATTTCATTACCTGGTGTGCCTTCAATTTTAGTTTCTATGATTGAAAATTGTAAAAAATATTTAATTAAAGGCTCTAAAACATATAGTAAAACATTAAATCTTTTTACAGTAGAAAGTACTATTTCTAAACAAATGTCAGCTATTCAAAAAAAATATATAAAATCTGTTGATATTGGCAGCTATCCTTTTTTTAGATTAGGTAAAATTGGAGTTTCTGTCGTTACCAGATCAACATCTTTAATAAAATTAAAAAAGGTTAATCAAGATTTAATTAAGATGGTAAAATCAAAAGAAATAAAAATGTTAAAAATCTAAATTAATTTTTCTACATCCTCTACAGTAATTGAATTAATATTATTAGAGTTGTAAATCTTCTTACTATCAAGTATTTTTACAAAATTTCCTTTAGGAGCAAACTTCTCTGAATTAGTTGGTCCAAATAAAAGAATCATTGGAATATTTGCTAATCCCATCATATGCATTACACCATTATCAATAGAAATAGCTAGTTCCAATCTAGAGCTCAAGGACGTTACTAGGGCAGGGCAAGATAAATTAGAATTTTGTTCAGGAAATAAAGCTGTTGGTATTTGTTTTTTTATTTTATCAATTAATGATAATTTGTCTTTTTCAATAAAAAAAACAGGAATTTTATTTTTTTCACTTATTTTTTTTGCAAGATTAATAAAATTTTCAATATCCCAACTTTTTTTTCTGTATATATTGCCCTGCGTTAACGAGAGACCAATATAATTATCATTTGGTAATAATTTTTCAGACTCTAATTTTAATTTTTCAGGTATAAGATTTAAGTCGAAATTAGATGTTTCAATTTCAGTATTTAAAAACTTGTTAAGATTTGTTAAAAAATTATTTGAGGTATACTCATTTTTTTTTGAGCAAAACCTATAATTAAAGGTTGCAGAAAAAAAATTATCATGAGGTATTTTTTTTAATATAATTGTGTTTCTTATTTTAGACTGAAGATCTATAATTAAATCTATTTTTTCAAAATTTTGATTTATAAATCGTTTTTTAGTTAAAATGAAATGCCACCACCTAAAACCAAAGTATTTAATTCCAAGCTCTAAAGAGGTGATCTTAAGACCAAATTCTTTCAATTTTCCCTCAAAATGATTTTCATGTGCTCCTAAATAATAAAAATTAGATGTTTTAAAATGATTCTTAAGGCCTAGTATTAAAGGCATTAGTTGAATTGAATCACCAAGACCTCCACCTGAATTATAAATTAAGATTTTTTTCATTAAGTGATTATACTTTATAAGATTATAAAAAAAATATAAACGTCATAATGTATATGAAATATAAATATGGTATATTATTAATGTAATGAAATATAGAACTCTTTCGAAGCTTACATCAAAACTTTCAAAAATAGATAAAATCAAGATTTGTAAATTAAAGAATTCACATTGGCAATATGGATTAAAATCACATTTAAAATGGTTTAAAAAAAATGTAAAATCTAAAGATATAAATAATTTACTATACTCAGGTTCTAAATTAATTGGCTACACATTATTAAGATTTAGAAAATGTTTTATAAATAAAAAAATAAATAAATATTTATATTTTGATACTCTTATAATTGATAAAAATTATAGAAAAAAAAAAATATCCTCTATAATTATGGATTTGAATAATGATTGTATAAAAAAATCCAAATTATTCTCTTTCTTGATCTGTAAAAAAAACCTCATCTATTTCTATAAAAAAAAAGACTGGAAAGTTCTTAAAAACAAAAATATAACTGTAAGTGATCACTCTTTTTCATTTTCAACAAACGGTATGATTTATAATTATAAATCAAACGTCAACGTAAAGTTTAATTTTTATCTTCATAAATGAATAAAATAACATCAGATAATAATTTTTTTACTTCTTTAAAACACTTGTGTATTAATATACTAACAATAACAATAAAAATAACGACGTGCCCTCGTGGTGAAATTGGTAGACACAA
>MDTB01056275.1_pt1 | contig 24523 bp, 25 predicted proteins | sample 811161 | NCBI WGS metagenome assembly MDTB01 (sample SAMN05326650, study PRJNA326480) | marine metagenome | isolation source: seawater | place: Mediterranean Sea | collected 2009
CATTTATATCCATATATAAGTAGAATAGGTTATATGGATTTTATATGCTAGATCAATATATAGGTTCGTATAATATATATTATGTAATTAATTAGAGTAGAAAACTTGACTACCATCAATCATATAAGAATTTATGTACATTTTAGCAGTATCAGATATAAGCCATTCATATAAATCATAAGCGTATGATTTATTTATATTCTTACAGCGGTTGTAGTTTATAAGAATAATGCCATATTCATTTTTTAATTTGTCTTTATCCTCGTAAAGTATAATGTGATTTCTTTTATTCCTATATTTTAACCACGATGATCTGTCGGTAAAAATATATGCATTTTTAGCAATTGCAATATTTAGCGATGGCCCCATTCCTTGCCCAGATTCAAAATACCACTCCCCGCTATATGGAACAGGATTAATTTTAGATTTATCCCAGATTAATATTTCCGCTGAATGCGTTCCGCTTGAGTCTGAACGTGATATAAATTTTGATTTACTTTTTGCTATTAATAGAAACGCATCAGCAGGATTAGTAGTATTGTTTATTTTTGCAGGATCTTTAGACGGACCTACAATTACAAAATCATTAAACATTAGCGAATGTCTTTGAATACCGTATCCTTTTCTCATAAATTCAAGCTCACGTTTAATATCATGCACTATTAGTAAGTCTCCATCACAATTTTTTGCATTTATAATTGCTTGTCCAGTGCCAACAGCAATAACTTTAATATTTAATTCATTATATCCAGGATATTGAGGTAATAAATATTCGTATAATCCAGAATCACGTGTAGACGTAGTAGATTGAATAATTATGTCATTTGCTGATACATAAATGAAATTACTTAGACAAAAGGCAAAAATCAAAAGATTACGCATTACTTATACTCCCATTCTCCAAATAGACACTCAAGCAACTCAGTTTATCAATAAATTTGCTGTCATGTGATACTAAAATTACTTGTTTTCGCTCAGATATATAGTTGTTTATTATATCAAAAATAAGACTAGTGTTATATGTGTCTAGATTATTTGTAGGTTCATCATAAAATATAACATCTGGCTGTATTACTAAAGATCTTAATAATGAGACTAATTGCAACTCTCCTCCTGAAAGCAGACGAATATGTATATCAGACAAATATTCTAATGAATATTTTTTAAATAGAGTTTTAATAATATTGCCTCTAGCATGTTTTGGAATATTTTTACAGAATAAAGCATGCTCTAAATTAAAGTATACTGTTCTATCTAAAAATTTTGGATTCTGAAATATCATACTAGTGCAAATATTAGTGTCGAAGCTTCTTTTAATACTTCCTGATGATGGCTCCAGAAGACCATACATTAATTTCAGTAATGTTGTCTTACCAGCACCATTTGGACCGCGCAGTGCTATTATTCTATCCTTATAAATATCTAGAGAAATATTATTAATAATCATCTTATCGTTATAATAATAATTGAGATTTTTTATAGAGATTATTTTATTCATAAATACCTGTTTTTAATAACATAGATTGCTATATTTATTATGATTGCTAACAAGATTAGGCTTATTCCTAAACTCAAAGCTAAAGCAAGCTCCCCTCTTGATGTTTCAAGCACAATACTTGTGGTCATCACTCTGGTCATGTTAGCTATATTTCCACCTACTATAATGACTGCACCTACTTCAGATAAAGCTCTCCCGAGTCCTGTAACAATTATTATTAATAAATCAAAGCGGCACTCACATATAATTGTATATTTTTTTTTGATATCAGATGTATGCATAGAAGCTAAGTACTCGTTCAGGTCAATATATTTATTCTGCAATGCTTTATAAGATAGAGAGATAATTATAGGAGTGATTATAATTATCTGAGCAATAATCATAATTGTTGGTGTATACAAAATATCAAAAAAACCCATGAAACCCGAGAAAGAAAAAACAATATAAAGTATTAAACCTACAACAACCGGAGGTAAACTCATAAGAGAGTTAACAATCAACAAGATAAAGCTCTTTCCAAAAATATTTTTTATAGTTAATAAAGAAGAAATATAGATTGAAAATATAGATGCAATTATAGTAGCTAAAAACGATACATATAATGATAAAAGTACAATATCAATAAACTTATTGTTAAGATGTGTAAATATATTTAAAGCATCTAAGAGAATATCCATATTAGATTATTTTTTATAATATATATTTTATATATAGACTTTCTAAGTCTTTTTTAGATGGACCAGAGGCATATGATAGTTTATCAATATTAACTATTTCTTCAGAATTATTTTTAGACCAACACTTAATGAATCGAGAACCTATAAAGCCAGATCCTCCAAAGACAAGTATGCTCACCTACTTCATATTCCAATGATGTTTATTTCATATATCAAAATAGTCCGATGATGTTTCCGTCATCATCTATGTCTATTCTCTCAGCAGCAGGAACTTTTGGTAATCCAGGCATTGTCATTATATCACCACAGACCATAACGATAAATTCCGCACCTGCAGACAACCGTACCTCTCTTATTGGAATTACATGATCTGAGGGAGCTCCTCTTTTTGAAGGGTCCGTTGAGAAAGAATATTGTGTTTTAGCTACACAAACTGGGAAATTACCATAACCATTATTTTGAAGATCTTCTATTTGTTTTTTTACATTATCTGGGGCAGATATTGAGGAAGCGCCATAGATTTTTTTTGCAATTGTCTCCATTTTTTCCCATAAAGACATCTCATCCGGATACAAGAATTTAAAGTTATTGTCTGATTCATCAATAGTCTTTACTACTGTCTCAGCTAATTCTTTAGCACCGTTACCACCATCTGCCCAATGTGTAGATGAAACGATAGGTACATTTAATTGCTCTGACTTAGCTTTAAGTAAATCTTTTTCCTTATCCGTATCAAAGCTGAAACCATTAATACCTACGACAACTGGTAAACCATAGTGATTTTTAAGATTATTAACATGCCTCTCTAAGTTAGATAAGCCTTTGTCTAAGTAATCGGTACTTTCTTTATTTAAATCTTCTAATGAGCAGCCTCCGTGATATTTAAGTGCTCTTATAGTGGCAACTAAAACAACCGCAGATGGCTTTAAATCAGCTTTTCTACATTTGATATCAAGAAATTTTTCTGCACCTAGATCAGCACCGAATCCAGCCTCAGTTACAACATAATCTGCCAACTTTAAAGAAGCTTTTGTTGCAATAACAGAATTGCACCCGTGTGCTATATTAGCAAACGGACCACCATGAATCATAGCAGGATTATTTTCTAGTGTCTGAACAAGGTTTGGTTTCATTGCATCTTTCAGTAGGACTGTCATAGCACCATGTGCATTTATATCTTTTGCTAATATAGGTTTACGATCACGCGTAAACGCTATCACGATTTTGCCTAATCTTTCTTTAAGATCTTTGACAGAGGTAGCGAGACAGAAAATAGCCATAATCTCAGAAGCTACGACAATATCAAAGCCATCTTGTCGAGGATAACCATTTCCAACTGACCCAAGAGAACAAACAGTGCTTCTGAGAGCTCTATCGTTCATATCAAGGACTCTTTTCCATGCAATTCTTCTGACATCAATGCCTAGCTTATTTCCATGATGAATATGATTATCTAACATGGCTGCAAGTAAATTATTAGCTAATTGGATCGCATTAAAATCTCCTGTAAAATGTAGATTTATATCTTCCATCGGTATAACTTGGGACATACCTCCACCTGCTGCACCGCCTTTCATGCCAAATACAGGACCAAGAGAGGGTTCTCTTATAGTTACAAGTGCTTTTTTCCCAATGGCATTTAATGCATCACCAAGGCCAACAGATGTTGTGGTTTTACCCTCACCTGCTGGTGTTGGGCTAATTGCAGTTACTAGGATAAGATGACCATCTGGTTTAGATTCTATAGAATTTAAATATTCAAGGGAGATTTTTGCTTTATAATGACCAAATGGTTCTAGAGAGCTTTCGGGTATATCAAGTTTAGCGGCAATATCAGCTATTCTCTCTGGCTTAGCATCTTGTGCAATTTCAATATCAGTTTTCATCCTCTGCCCTCTTTAATCAATTTATTAAATATAGTATTTTTATTAATTATCTTCAATATAATTATTTTTTTTATTTAATTCACTAATCTGAGATAGAAAAAGGTACAAAAGAAAAAAGAAAAATACAATTGCTTGATTATGAGCAAATTGTGACTGTGTTAGCATATAACCAACCTGAGAGACTATAGTTATAATGCCACATCTCGATATGTATGAATTTTGACTCTTTAAAAAAATAATAAAGAAGTAAATTAATATGCTTATAAACATAGATGTTGTAATAATTCCAAATTTCACAGAAATATCTAAAAAATCATTATGAGCATGGTCGCTTACAGTAATATTCAAATTGTCACTTTCGATTTGTTTTTTGATTGTCTCTTCATAATTTCCAGGACCAATTCCCATCAAGGGATTATCAAGAATCTGAGTTACGGAAAAGAAATAATAATATATTCTCTCATTTTCAGAAAAATTTTTACTAGTTGAATTAGTAATGTTTTTTGAGTCAATTGTAGATATAGATTCAACAAAACTTGAAATTCTTGATGATAGAGGGGAAAAGTATATTAGCATAGATGAAACAGTAATGACGAGAATTATAGGCGTAAACAATTTTCTATCTAAATAAATTATGAATGGAATACATAGTAGAAATGACAATAGAGGTCCTTTTGTATTAGTCTCTAATAATAGAAAGATTGCTGCAGATAGCATAATAAGCTTTATAATTAACTTAATTTTTTTTTGAGTAAGCATAAGTATTAAATATAAGATTATTGTCATAATCATATTACTGTATGTCAGAACCACTGATGAAGATCCAGAGTATCTATTATCATGGTACAAGTTTGAGCCGTTAACAAAATATAATATTAAACTAGATATAATGCATAATAGAAATAGCCAGGAGATTTCTCTCTCGCTAAATCTTATTTCTTTCATTAAAAGGTAAATTGGAAATAATATTATTACTCTTAGGTATGTATCAACTTCACTTATTGGACTTGCATGTATGAATGCAGTGATTAATATCAACAGGGTAAAAGAAAAAATTAGAGATACTAATATTTTATCGACTTTTGATAATTTAATTTTATTAGTAGCAAGAAATGCCAAGCTGATTACTAATATTAGAATTATTATTAAATTTGAAATCTCCCTTGATACAAATGTCGTAATAAAAAACATTGATATAAGTAACTTAATGAAGTTATCACTTATATTTACTTTTTTATTTGGAAAATACTCTATTGTTATCATTATCTAAGAAAACTATTATTAATAAAATTAATATGGTTGTGACGATGCATTTTACTGAATCTACCACGAAAAATTACAGTATAAGGTTTTTTAATTAGATTACAGTAGTGCATCCAAAAATTATCAAAGCCTACACCTATCTTTATATTCGAATTTCTGACAATTTGGATGCTATCTATGATGCTATTATTTCTCATATCAATGATATTTTTTGATGAATATGTAATCGAGCGATCCTTAATGTCACCAATAAGCAATAGATTTAAATTTTTTTCTAGAGCTAAATTTAAAGCTGTATTGAATATCTTTTTCTTCTTAAAATTAAGCATGTCCCTAAATTTCCCACTAGTAAGATACGGGCTTATAAAAATAGATGGTTTAATATTTTTTTCATTAGATTCGGGAATTTCATCAAATGATATACAAGAAATTACTTCAGAGTAATCATAAATATAATCTATACCCAGATAATTATATAATTGATGAATTAAATATTCAGGATATTTCTTATCTATATAGTTACTCGGTAATCCAAGCCCAATAGTATTTAGATCTTGATAATTTGTAAACTCATACGGATGCACTATTATGATTGCATTAGAAGTATTAATAAATTTGTTTTGAGTAATTACTATTTTTTTTGAGCTTTTAAGAAAATATTTTATAAATCTATGTGTTTTTTCTGATGTAAATATTTTTACTCTAAAGTTTCTACTTAAAACAATTATTAAAGGTAAGTAAAATAATATATCTCCATAGTGTATGTATTTAATATTATCTAATTTAAAAATAAAATCATCTTTTACAGACATTGTTCTGTTGTGTGCATAGATACAATCTATTTGATAAAATTTCCGTAGTAATATTCTTTTTGTAAGTGATATAAATGCACTATTACTCATATAATATATTATTGCATGAAAATTTAATAAATAACGTAAACAAATCTTGACTATATTGCTATTATAGAAGCGTGGATTTAACTGGACCATATTTTACTGCATATACTGCCTTCAAGAAGAATGGTGATATAAATTATTCCTCTATAGAAAAATATATAAGTTTTCTTCTAACTAACGGTGCGAAGAAGATATATCTCATGCCTTACAACGGTAGGTATTCACAGTTATCATTTCATGAGATCACATTACTTAATAGATTTGTAATAGAAAAAACGAAAGAGATTAAAAGCGATGCACTAGTAATTGTTAGCGATCCAATACATTGTTCAACAGATGAATCAATCAAATTTGCTAATGAAGCTAGAGAAATTGGCGCCGATCTTTTTTCAAGTATTTGTAGAGAGAAATTCTACTCTACAAAACAAATATATTTGCATTATCAAGCTTTAGAAAAAGCAAATATTTCTGTTATCGCACATTTAATGCCTCTTCTTTCAGCAGATGACGGTAGTACAGTGCAATGGCCAATAGATCTGGTTGATGAAATTTCTCAGTTAAATCATATAGTAGCCATGAAAGAGGATACGAAAGATATTAATTATGGGAAAATATTATTAAAACAAGATCTGGGTTGTAAATTAATTTTTGCTGGTAGAAAAAGTTACTTTCTTAATTTTGTTGATATTGGAATTGATGGTTACTTGAATGGTATCTCAATGATTAATCCCACATTATCATTTTATTTCTGGAACTTATATCAAGAAAAAAATATAAATTATCTTAATGATTTTGTAAAAATTGTTGACAACCCTTTTTGGGATATCTTGGTGAAAAAGTTTGGGTGGCACAGAGTGAATAAGGCGTCATTAGAATATTTTAACTTAATGGAAAGAAATGAACGACTTCCTATGATAAGCTTAGATAATAAAGAATATGATTTCCTTTCTAACTTTTGGGACAATCATCTTAAAGAGATAAATAAATGCACAAAGTTTGTTTTATACCAGCAAGAAGTCAGTCAAAAAGACTAAAAGGCAAAAATATTCGTGATTTAGGTGGTATACCACTTGTTTGTTGGACCATAATCTTTGCTTTGAAATCAAAAGAATTTGATCAAGTTGTTTTCAGTACCGATAGTGATGATTATGTACGCATAGTTATAGAACATCTTAAAGTATATAATATTGATTACTCATCATTGTCTTGTGAAATCAGAGATAATAAATTTTGCTCAGACGATACGAAGATATTTGATTATTTAAAAAATGAATTTACTAATAGCGCTTTAGAAAAATCTGGAGGACTATTGGTGCAAATGCTTCCAACATCTCCCTTCAGAGCATATGTTGATTTAATTAAAGCAATTCAATTATCTAAAAAAAATAATGTCGGAATATTTTCTTGTACAAAATATGACTTTCATGTTCAATTTGCATTTCAGATTAATGAAAACGATTTTTTCCCGTTATTTGAAAGCTCACCTATGCTAACTGGAGCTACAAGGAGTCAAGACCAATCTGTTTATTACCATCCAACTGGAAACTTTTATATATTAGACTATAAAAAATTAAAAAATAAAATGACTACGATTTATACTGACTGTCGAGCATATATTGTTGACAAAATATCTTCAATTGATATTGATACAATAGATGATTTTAATTTTGCTGAAAAATTCGCAACGATAGAACGTAATAACCTACTTAAACAATAATAAAATGTTATATATATTCGAAATGGCAAATAATCATCAAGGAGATTTGAAGCATGCCTTTAAAATAGTAGATGAAGTAAAAAAAATTAAAAAAGATAAAAATATTAAAGCAGCAATTAAATTGCAGTTTAGGAATTTAGATACGTTCATACATAAGTCTTATCAAAATTCAAATCTAAAATTTGTAAAGCGTTTTAATGAAACAAGGCTTACTGAAGATGAATTTAGTAGTCTCGTAAAGTATATAAAAAAAAATAACATCCTGACTTGTGCCACACCATTTGACAATGAGTCTATTAAATTAGTTGATAAGTTTGACATAGATATACTTAAAATAGCAAGTTGCTCATGTGATGACTGGCCCTTGATTAAAGACGTAGCTAAATATATTGAAAGAAAAATTATTATATCAACTGGCGGTATTAATATAAAGCACCTAGAAAAATTGTATAATTTATTTCAGAACCATCGTCGTAATATCTCATTTCTTCATTGTGTTGGTGATTATCCAACTCCTAATAAATTTGCGAATATTAAACGAATTACTCAGATTCAAAGTAAATTCCCAGATATAGAAGTAGGTATATCATCTCATGAAGAACCTAATGGAAAATCAATTGTCCCCTACGCTGTGGCTTTAGGTGCAACTATTATCGAAAAGCATTTTGGGTTAGCAACAAATAAAATACAACTCAATAACTATTCCCTAAATTCTAAGCAATTTAAATGTTTAATCGAAGAAGTTAATTTCTTCTTAGATGGTTATTCGGGGGTCAGTGATACCCAAATTGAAAGTTTGAGATCATTAAAAAGGGGCGTCTACCTAAAGAAAGACATGAAAGTTGGTGAATCAATTAAACTAGATGATTTATATTTTGCAATGCCTCTTGTAGCTGATCAGTTTGATGCATCAATGGTTGATAATGAATGGGGATGGGTTCAGAGGAAAAATAACGTTATAGGTAAAGTATGTATAAAGAATATTAAAAAAGATGCTCCGCTTCTTTTTAAAAATGTAGGCAATATGAGCGATGATAAAATTATTACTAGAATTATAAAACAATGTCGAACTTTACTTAAAAAAGCAAAAATTAAAATCCATGAAAATGATGCAGTAGAAGTCTCATGTCACTACGGGTTAAAAAATATTTTTAGTACTGGTGCTATTATTGTAGATAAGGTTAACAGGCAGTATTGCAAGAAACTACTTATTTTACTACCCGGTCAACGACATCCTGTCCATTTTCATCCACAAAAAGAAGAAACATTTGAGTTACTATATGGTGATTGTGAAATCCTTTTGAATAATAATAAAATTAAACTTGAACAAGGTTTACCCTTACTTATTGAAAAAAGAACGCCACATTCATTTAGTTCGGTAAATGGAGCGATTATTGAAGAGATATCTACTACACATATTAAAGGCGATTCTGTATATGAGGATCCCAAAATAAATAAACTTAGCCTTTCTGACAGGAAGATAAAGATTCAACTGTCATAAGAAAATGAAGATTTTGTTTTTTATAGAACCTTGGATTGAGCTAAATATACCTTTTTGGAAGAGAGACTATATTTGGTGGCTCAACGATAATGTATTAAAAGTATTTCAAAATAACATAGATGATACTGAAGCTATGTTTATTATTAATGAAGGCATTGAGCTTAATTGTGATACCTCATCCATGCAATTTTATGATGTAATTTATCAACATGAATTGCTAGAGATATTTTCAGATTCAACTGTTGCTTTAAAAGCATGGCAAAACTCATGTTTTACAGAAAATGAAATGAATTTAATGGCATTGTTGATTAAAAAGAAATTATGTAATTTTGTGCCTGATATAATTTTTACAATATCTCCTGTGCCATATCTGTCTCAGATATATCCTAAAGCAAAAATTTTTCACAAACATGGATTTAATTTAAGAGAACCCTTTCCTGATGAAATGCTATCATTTGATCATAGTGGTCTATATAGCAATAGTATTTGGGGTCAAAATATTCAATTTTTTAAAGAAAACAATCTATCAAAAAGTGATACTGATTTTATAGAGAGTTTCAAAGCAATATTTAAACCAATATTTGATACTATTGCATCAGAAAACTACAATACAATTGATGAGATAAAGTCAAAATTCAATCATTTGATTTTATTTCCTCTCCAACATAATGATCATAATATATACAGACATTCGACTGATTATCTTTTACCTTCAATGATTGAGAAAGTTTTCAGCCAACTAGATTCAACAATCGGTGTGATAGTAACTCAACATCCTGACTCAATGCTACTTACAAAGGATCAAATAGCATATTTTAAAAAGAAATTTAATAACTTCATATACTTAACTGACACAGAATCTATGCATAGTCCTTCACAAGACCTTTTATTACTAACTGATGGTATTATCTCAGTAGCTTCACATCTGTCATTCCTTGCGCTTATACTTGACAAACCTATTTTCTCTTGTGCAGATAGTCACATAAATAAAATATCTGATAACAAAAGCATCTATCAAATAAAGGAACTTCTGGAGAGGGGCCGTTTCAATAATGATTTTAAAAACTCACTTTTATTATTTTTTATTAAAAAGTATAATTTTAATTATAATTATTTTCAAAATCATGAATGGCTTTTTAATAGATTTATGACTATCTCTCAATCAACAAATGTAGATTCATACCCGGACATTGATACCTCTCAAAATATACTGGATAGTTACATCGATCGAATAAGAATACCAAAAAAAATGAAGGATATATATCATGACAGCGTCACAAAATCAGAATAATTCAATTAAACTTAGTAATTTAGATTTATATTCTGACGGATCAGTCGATTCGATAATTAATAAACTTAACAAGTATGGAATCACACTAGTAAAGAAATATGTTCAGGAGTCATCTATATCCAACCTCATGGATGAATTTAAGTTTATTTTGAGTAATAAAAATCTTGGTTGTAATTTGATACGCCAAAGTCATCCTACTAATGAAAATGGTATCATGCAAACAATCGACCCTATATGCGCACAAAAAGAGCATAATCTTCCAATAATAGCATCATTATTTAGAAATGAACTTATGAATAATATATGTAATGAGTATTATCGACCACATGAATTTACATTAAACCCAGAGGTATTACTAACTCATCTTAAAGAGTCTAAAAATCGTATACTTCCCTGGCATTTTGATCGATTGCAGACACTGAAATTCTGGATATATCTTACGGATACAAATGAGTCAAATGGAGCTATGGAATATGCGCCAGGTACTCACTGGGAGGGTCGTTACAGAAGTCAGTTTCACTTGTCTGTTGGTGATCTTATTAGAGAAATACCTAATGACATACCAGACGATAGGATAATAAACGGTAGGATAATTGAGTGTCAAGCCGGAGATTTAATGATTTTTGATCCAGATGGGTTTCATCGTGGTGGAGTTATTTCACCTGGTAATGAAAGATTAGCTTTGAGGGGCGATAGTTTTCCTAACCTTGGACGAAAACATGCTGATACAGAAGGCCCAATAGTTCGAGTTCTAGGAGAAAGAACGGAAGATAAAGCAGTCAATCGTAATGGGCTAAGTGGCACAGATAAATATAAAATTATTACGAATAAATGACATACATTAGATTAGAAGATGTGTCAGTAGATGGGATAGATTCAATATCAAGAGCTGAATCCCTCAAGTCTTTTCTTACAAAAAAAAGAGGTAAATACATACCTGAGAAAGTTGAAATACTGAAAAATATATCTCTGGAAATTAATAAAGGAGATAGATTGGGTATTTTAGGATTAAATGGTTCTGGCAAAACGTCACTACTAAAAGTAATAGCAGGCTGTTACTTGCCACAAAAAGGTGATGTATTTGTTAATGGCAAAGTAATGTCATTAATGGGTTTAGGTGCTGAATTTATGCATGAACTTAGTGGGAAAGATAATATACAACTTGCTTATGCATTCAGGAATAACTTGAATGAGTATGATAGTAGCATAGAAGAAAAGATTATAGATTTTTCGGGAATAAGAGATGATATAAACAAGCCGATGATAAACTATTCTAGTGGTATGATTGCAAGATTTTCTTTTTCATCAGTAATATTTCAAACATGCGATATTTTATTATTAGATGAAGTTTTTGCTACAGGGGATGCATCATTCGTGAATAAAGCCACTGATGCAATGAAAGAAAAATGGGATAGCGTTGATATAGGGATATTTGTTAGCCATACATCATCACAAATTTCAGAATTATGTAATAAAGCAATTATTCTTAAGGAAGGTAAAATTTATTCATCTGGTTTAACTGCTGATATGATAGAGGTCTACAATAAGGAATTTATAAAAATATGAAAGATCTATACTATCGTCTATCCACTTCTCTGCTCTCATTAAATTATTGGGCTAATGTTCGCACAATAAGTGAGTCAACAATTAAACAAGAATTTGGTGCCTCTTTTCTTTCAAATATTTGGCTAATAATTAGACCATTTATCCTGATTACAGTTCTTGGTATTATTCTAAGTCAGATAACAAGATTCGATGGTACTGATAACTATCCATTTTACTTAACAGTCAATCTGGTATTGTGGATATACATCTCCAGTGTTATGTCAGCATCAACTTCATCAATAATGGGTAGATCGAATATATTTAAATTTACGCCAATTTCTAAAACAATATTTGTACTTGTTGATATTATAAAATTTACAAAAATTTATGTAATTTCTATGGCTTTAGTTCTTATAATTGTGGGAACATTAACGAACATATCATTTCATATCACATATGTTTTATTTCCTATTTATTTTATCTGCTTGTTTTTGATGCTATTCGCAATATCAGTTATATTTGCATATTCAACTCCATATTTTAGAGATCTAAAGTTTCTGGTTGAAGCATTAATGCCGGCTTTTATGTGGCTAACCCCAGTTATGTATCCAATAACAGCTATTGATGGTGTTTTAGGGAAAATATTATCATATAGTCCGTTTACGATAGTGATGAGACCTTTTACTCTTCTTATATACTATGGACAAGTTCCATCATTAGCAGATAATTTAAAGTTTTTTCTTATAATGATAGTTTTAATTATATTAGCAGTTATAGTTTATAAAAAATTAGCAAGAGATGTTGTATATTATGTTTAGTTTGACAAAGATGAAAAGTAAAAATCTATCATTTTTTCAAATGACGAGTGAAATTTTGGTCTATAACTATCATCTAAGTTACACTCATGGATAGCATCGTATAGATTTTTTGTAGAATTAACATCAAAAACTATTAACTTTTGATCTAAAAACTCTTGAATCATCGAAGCAATAGTAGTGTCAGAAATAATTGTTTTCTTAGCATTTTGTATTGCTAGAGAGACTATCCCGCTTCCAGACTGTCCTGTTTCAAAATATGGTACTATGCATATGTCCACAGATTTCATATGTGCAATAAAGTCCTTATCGGTTAATCCTGTTTTCCAAAACACAGACTTTGAAATATCTTTTGTTATCATTTTTTCAATTTTGTTAACATACATGTCTTTTTTTCCATACATTTTAGATTGAGGATGAACTCCACCACATATCAATAAGTTAAATGCTTCTGGGTTTATTTTTAATAATTCTAAAACTAGTTCATAATTTTTATATTCTGTTACGAATCCAAAAAGACCTACTATTAGTTTTTTAGATTCAGTAAAATATTTTTCGAGATCTACATGCTCTGTGTCAGGATATGCTGGCCACATTATTGGATGAACATGCACGACAGCATCATTAGCAATAGCTAGTATCCTTTCTTTTTCCCTAGATGTATGAACGATAAATTGTAACTTATTTTTATGAGCTATCTTTATTATTTTTTTATATTGAGAGTATTGATACCTATCTTTATAAGATTCAAGGATTGCACTGAGAAAACTAGTAAAAAAAGATTTGTTACTTCTTTTATAATAACCATAAACATCTTTGAGAAATGTATCAGATATATCCTCTATCCTATGCATTGTGATAGATCCTTTTTTTATATTATCTATAATTTCACATATAGTATCTGTAGCTTTCGATGGAGACGGTCCAAATAAATTAATTTCAAGCTGAAGATTACAAACATCACATGCCTTTACTTTATTTAAAATCTTTTCTTTCTTACTGATACTAAATTTCTTTTGCAATGATATATCTATATCTATGCGCTCTAGGTCGTGTTTATTAAAATTTTTACTTTTTAGACCAGAGTATATTGCTTCAGAATATGTAGCGTTGCCACATAAAGTATTGAAAGATGATATAATCCCTATTCTCATATTTATTAATCCTATATAAATATTGTTTGTGCTAGCTTCCAGTCACTTGGAATCCCTATGTCCAAAAAAATATCATCGTACTGATAAGATTTGAGTTTTTTTTCAGATATTAGTCTTGGAATAATATCATACTCCATAGAGATGTTTTGTGAATTATATTTATCAGCTTGAAAATCGAATAACTCTGTATTTATATGGTAAGCGCCTACACTAATATAAGCCTCTTTTTTATATTTTTTTTCATCAAATGATATTACGTAATTATCCTTATCTGTAATTACTGAACCATATCTATCTGTATTAAACATTCTCTTTGTAAAAATATAATTACTATCAAATAAATTATTATCTATCATTTTATCCAAAGATAATAACGTATCTCCATTCAATGCGATGAAAGACTGTAAGTTATAATTTTTTATCGCATTTAAGATAGCTCCACCAGTTCCAAGTGGTTTTTCTTCTTTAGAAATTATTATTGAAAAGTTAAAAAAACTTTTTATAGAGTTGATGTAGCTTTCTACTTGATTTGAACCATAACCTGTACATAAATACACGTTGTCAATATTAAGACGATTGATACTTTCAAGCAAATGAAATAAGAATGGTTTATCTCTTATATTAACTAAACATTTTGGTTTTGATTTTGAAATTGTTTTTAATCTTGTTCCTTGTCCACCGATCAGAATCAGTATATTCTTAGGTCTCATTAGAAAATAAAGTCTCTTCTACGCATTCACACATTACATGTCCAGCGATAGCATGTATCTCTTGAATTTTTGTTGTTTTTGATGAGTTGACGGAAATTATGACATCGGATTTTTCTTTGAGATTATCAATATTTGATCCAGTTAGTGCAATAATTGATTTTACTTTACCAATAGCAGTATCCAATAGCTTCAATATATTTTTAGAATTACCTGAAGTTGTATATACGATTAATGTATCATTTTCATTAGCAAGAGCTTCAAATTGTCTACAAAATATTTCATCGTAACCGTAGTCGTTTCCAATACATGTAAGATTCGATGTATTCACAGTAAGAGCAATTGCCGGAAGTGTTTTTCTATCAAAGTTTAGCCGGCCAATAAATTCAGCACAAATATGTTGTGAATCTGCTGCACTTCCTCCATTGCCTGCAAGAAGAACTTTCCCGCCAGTATTAAAGGTTTCAATTAATCTTGCAGAAGCATCTTCAAGTGACTGTAAAAATATTGGATCATTAAGAGTATCCAGAACGGTTTCTTGGCTTAATTTGAAGGAGTCTTTTATTATTTGTGTTAGTGACATAAACTTTTTGTATTAATTAAAGGAATTTTTAATAAATTAACATGAATATATAATAAAAACCATGAATATATTAATGGGATATTGTCTATGATATTGAATATATCATTTCTTTAATTGTTATAGATTAGTGTAAAAAATAATAACTGCTAAATAGCATTCCATTCCTTTATACACTTCTCTATTGATTTTTCTATTGGAGTAAAGTCAATGTCATCAGGTAAATATATTGCTTTAGGTAAGTGTGCTACTTCTGCCTGTGGTCCATTCTTATGGGGTTGTGAAAATACACACTTCCCTCTGAAATTCATGAACTTGTTAAAATATTTAATGATATCAACCATATATGACTTTTTACCAGACCCAATCGTAAGAACATGTTGGCCTTTTAATTTTAAAATTTCAGGAAGGATAAGAATCAGATCATCAGCATCAAGATACTCTCTCCAGTCTCTCTCATGAGACCAAATTTCAACATTTTCAACAGCGTCAAGATATTTTTTATAGATTAATGAAATTGAATGTCCAGATCTTTTAAAGTTTTCGTATTTACTTATTATGTTCGTACATCTCAGATGTACAATAGAATCAATATTCTTATTAGAAATTAATTCTTCAATTTTTTTTTTAATTTTTACATACTCATAGTATGTAGAAGTTGATTTGTGATTTTCTTTATTAGAAACTGATGCTGAAGATATATTAATAACTGTACTTGGATTAAGCTGATCTATAAGTGAAGATAAATTATTATAACAATGACTATCAAGTTCAATAGCTCCAGATTCATAGCTCTTTAAGCCACCAAAGGTACCAAATGCATTTATAAAAACATCGCAGTTTGTAAAAGAAAAGTCTGGTATACCATTTATATCATTCAAATTACAATTTCTTGAGTTTAATTTCAAAACAGGCCCTTTGTTTTCAAAAAAATTTGTTATTGGTGTTCCGACTGCGCCAGTTGCTCCTAACACACATGTTTTCATTTGCTATAAAACTCATCAAGAATTTTACATAAATGGTCTATCTCTCTTTTTATTGAGCGTTGATGATTACCAATCATTAATCCACATTTATGTATTTTTTCAGCTCCAATAAATTCTTCTGCATTAGCAATTTTTTTAAACACCGGTTGTCTTAACATATTACCTGTGACAATTGGTCTACATTCAATATTATTTTTTATAAGGACCTCAACTAAAGCATCCCTTGTATCTTGAACATCAGTTATAAGCCCAAAACCAAATGCAGACGTTACCGAATTTGATTCTGATTGTTGAAGATTTAAATTAAATTTTTTTTCATTAAATTTATCAGTAATATAACGTAAGTTTTCTAATCTAAAAGAAATAAAATTATCTAATTTCTTTATCTGTTCTATGCCTATAGCACCTTGTATTTCTGTAGGTCGACAGTTATACCCAGGTAATACAAAATGAAAATATTCATAAAGATCATTTTCTGCACATTCAAAATATTTATAAAATAACTCTTTGTTATCAACATTACGAACCCAGCCATGAGCTCTGAGTGATTTTAATATTTCAAAAGTTAGTTCATCATCAGTGATACATAGCCCGCCTTCCATAGTAGACATGTGATGTGAAAAGAATGTTGATTGAGTTCCAATATGACCAAAAGATCCTGTTTTTTTACCATTGTACAATGCTCCCATTGACTCACAATTATCTTCAAGTAACGTTATCTTATTATCATCACAAATATTATTTAATGCATCAAAATCACAAGGATTACCCAAAAGGTTTACAGCAAGAATCGCTCTGGTATTTGAAGAGACCTTTTTTTTAACATCTTCGATTGATAAATTGAACGTATTAGGCGATACATCAGCAAATACAGGAATATATCCATTTTGAATCACCGGAAAGTATGTCGTAGACCAACTTACTGCCGGAACTATTATCTCTTGCCTTTTGTCAGAACTATTTCTGGGATCATGCCTGAGTGCAGCTAGTGCTAGTAAATTTGCGGAGCTTCCACTATTACAAGATACGCAATATTTTGAACCAGACCATGATGCATAGTCTTTCTCGTAGTTTTTACAATAATCTCCCATTGTAAATCTATTTCTACTAAATATATCTTTAATAGAATCATACTCCTCTTTCTCCCAACTCAAACTTGCTAATTCATAATCCATTACTTATAGTCCATTTTCTTATTTATGATTCTTTTAAAGTTATAATGTCTAATATATTTTCAAAAGAGTAATTTTTAGTAAAGCGAGGACTAGTATCAGATTTTAATGCTCGCAGTATAGTCTGTGCTAGTGAAATATAAGAGTATGTGTCAAACACCATAATTTTACTGTCACTAAATTTCTGATGTTCGCTAGCCAATGTGGTATCGCTCATTATAACTTGTCTACCAAACTGCATTGCCTGACTGGTAATTCCTGATCCAGCCTGACCCGTCTCCAAGTATGGAACCACACAAACATCAACACTTGATATGGCATTAGCCAACTCATTATCATCTGAACCAATAACCCAATCTATGTTCCTAATTTTGTTCATTGCAAGTGATGCATGAAATGATTCTACGGGGTTCAATGCATTAATATCAAAATCTTTGAATTTGGCAACACTAAACTTGGATTTTCCTCCATATCCTGGTGAGACTGGATGATGACCACCGTAGATAACTAAACGAGAACTTGATGGTATTAAATTATTATCTATCAAGTAGCGTATTGCCTCTGGGACAATATTATAGTTTCCATGACCAGAAATAAAACCAAAAAGGCCAATAGTTATTCCATCAGAACTCTCAAAATCAACTTTATTGGTTACCAGCCTTCCAGGCCACATTATAGGATGCAGTATGCTATCAAGTCCGAAGTATTCAGTTAATGCTTTACGATCTCTATCTACATGAGATATTACTGTAAAATTTCTTTTTTTAATTTGCAGAAAGACTCTTTTAAATGAATTGAATATATACCAATCTTTTAAATATGCACGTGTTCCTGAATATAATGCTTTTAGCAAATTAAGAAATTTCAAATGGTTTTTAATATAAAATGACAATTCATTAGGTAGTTTATGGAAAGTATGGCAAGTTACTGTAGATTTAATTGGTATGTGTTGTAAAATTTGAGTTAGATTTTTTGATGCAACTCCAGCATTACAGCCGTATAACCCTAATTCCATTTGAACATTTACTATTGAGCAGCTGTTAGCTTGAGTTATAATGTTATCTATAATTTTTTGATCATTCTTTTTTTGTAATTCAATAGGAATAGCAATCCTTTTAATTTTATAACCACGTTGCTCTAAGCTTTGCGAAATTTGCTCTGAATAAGTTGCATTGCCACACAGCACATTAAAAGATGAAATAATGCCTATTGTTTCTGTCATAAGCTCTGAGAATCCAAATAAAATTTTGTCCTTTTAAATGCTATCATTTATTTCCCAAGATTGTGCGCCCAATTCATCAAAAACTACATTTTCAACGCGAGAATTCATAGATTGCAGAGATCTAATTAGTCCCCCTTTTTTCTTGGGATTGCACAAGAAAACAAAGAAGCCTCCACCACCGGCACCTGATACTTTTCCCGAAATCGCTCCATTTTTAATAGCAAAGTCATAAATTGATTTCAGGTTACTCGGTAGTATTTTATTAGAGGTTTTTTGTTTAAGATCCCACAAATCGCCGAATATTTTTGTAAATTCATCTAATTTTCCTTTTAGTAGCTGATTTTTTAAATTTATTGTAAGATTTTTCATCTGAAGGAGGATATTCTCAACATTGTGGCCTTTCATATCAGAGAATATTTCTTCTATATCATTTATTCGGTCTACATGTAGCATAAGCATTCTTGATGTTAGTTCTGCTTTTATCCAATTTGGTATTTTTAAGCTATGAACAGTGATTGAATCAGACTTGCCAATAGATGATTCAAGATAATTGAACCCTCCAAATGCTGATGCATATTGATCTTGAAATCCGCCTGATATATTACATATATTTCTTTCAATTTGGATTGCAATTTCAGCTAGCTCATAATCATCTAAAACATAATCAAAATATTTTGACAAACATTTAATTTGTGATACTAAGATTGCAGAAGATGCTCCTAAGCCTGATCCATGATAGGTATCACACATTGATGTAAATTCGATTTGTTCTCTAGGTCTTAGGTTTAATTTTTTATTAAAGTATTGTAACGCTGCGACTTGAAATCGAATATCTTTATTTATATTTGAGATATCATAATTCATTATAGCTTTCATAGTGGCTTCTTCTGAATAGTTTCTGTCTTGCGATATAAGAACTGATTTTTCATTTTTAGTATTAGTAATAGTGCTATGTGCATATTTCGCAATTGTTACGTTTAATACAGCTGATCCAAAATTATTACAAAATGGATTCACATCTGTCCCTCCACCTCCAAGTCCAATTCTCATTGGAGCTCTGCTTCTACACGATTTATGAGGATTATTCATTTCCTAGCCTTTGTATAATTCTCATTAAACCATTTCCATGTTTGCTTAATACCTGAATCCAAATTAAATTCATTTCCGATATTTAAATTCAAAATTTTTGACAAATCATAATATCTATTGGGCGCACCATTTGAAAAAGATTTATTATATTCATAATTATCATATGAACTAGCTTTAGATATAGCTTCCACTACCTTACTTATTGATGTGTGTGCGTTACTTCCGATATTTATTGGACCTGAAACTTTTTTCATAATTTCTATGATTAGTGCAGAAGCATCATCAACATGTAAAAAGTCTCTAATTGCACTACCATCTCCCCATATTTCTACAGCTTTATCATCCTTTTTGCAGTTAAAAAATTTATGTATCAACGATGGGATAACATGGCCATTCTCTATATTAAAACTATCATTAGGGCCATATAAGTTACAGGAAATAACATAAGCCCAGTCAAAGTCTTTTTCTTTATCAACAGCTTCTAGCATAGATAACATATGTCTTTTTGCCTGTGCATATCCGAGTTCAGAATCATGTGGTCTACCATCAAATATATTAGATTCTTTAAGTGGTGACTGCGAATTTGATGGATAAACTGCGCCAGTACCTATTGCTATAAATTTATCTATGCCAACAGTCTTAGCTGCATTTATTATATTAAAATTGATAAGCGTATTTTCTTGCATAGATTCCCAGTTATATTTTGAATTACCGCCAATTCCAAATACTCGTCCAGCTGCATGTATGATACAGTCGGGTCTGTGATTAACTATGAAGCTATGAACCTTTGGGTAATCGAGTAAATCACAGATACTCCTATTAAGTGGGATAACTGCATAATCCTCTTTCCTCGACAAATATTTAGCTAATGAGCTTCCAAGCATACCTTCAGAACCAGTTATACAAACTTTTTTCATGATTATCTTTGAAGGTAGCTTCCAGTTTTACTAATTTTTTCTCTCCAATAATTTAATAAGTCTGTCATTGTTTTATTGAAGCTAATCTCAGGTTTCCATCCTGTATGATTATAAAATTTTGTAGTATCAGGTATTTGTAAATCAGCATCTATTGGTCTTAGTCTGTCTGGATCTGTTTGAACAGCGATATCTTTGTTCGTAGATAATTTAATGAGATAATTTAACATATCTCGGACACTTAGAACATGAGTTCCGCCGATATTATAATATTCCCCTTTCACAGGGTTCTTAGTTACTAACATAAAATATGCTCTAACTGCATCTCTTACATCTGCCCAGGTTCTCAAAGAATCAAGATTTCCAGTCATAACAATTGGATCTATGAGACCTGCTTCGATCATTGCAATCTGCTTAGCAAATGTAGATTCTGCAAAAACATCTCCTCTTCTAGGACCAGTATGAGTAAACATTCTTGTAGTCATGATGCACATATCATATGCTTTAGCATAGTGACGCCCAATTAAGTCAGTGCCAATTTTTGAAATAGCATATGGTGATGCTGGATCAAATTGACATTCTTCATCAATAGGCAGTTTATCTCTAGGTACGCACCCAAAAACTTCAGAAGATGCACATATGTGAATTTTTGAATCTTTCTTATGAGTCTTTAACGCAGACAGTAATCTTTCTGTCCCAATAATATTTGTATCATAAGTCTCTATGGGAGCATCAAATGATACTTTAGGAAAACTTTGTGCAGCAAGATGAAAAACATACTCTGGCTTGATACTTTTAATAATCTTGTCTATTGACAAGCTATCTCTAAGATCTGCATGGTGAAGAAATATTCTATTTTTTTCATTAATTTGATCAGAAAGATGTGAAATATTGTCTATTGGAGAACGCCATCTACATAGACCATGTATTTCCCAATCAGTGTTAGCCAATAAATAATCAGCGAGATGACTGCCTACCATTCCAGTAATGCCAGTTATTAAACATTTATTTTTCGTATCATGCATAAATTTATATAAGCATCTGTGCTAGAAACATGTAAATAATATAAAAAAGAATAACATAGAACTCCTAAGTAATAAAATTATAAAGATTAGTTATTATGTTAGTTGAATTTTTTTTTAGGCCTGTTCTAGAAAACCCTTGTCTACATAATTAGAACCTCGTTTTGTTCGTTAACTTGCACATGCCTGTTTTTAAAGATTTATTTTCCATGGAAGCCTTTCCGGATACTCTATTGATGGTCAATACTAGGTTTTCATTATTTGCAACTATATAGGCTTTATTAAATTTCACTGAATATGGAATAATATCAAGCTTATCCATTTGTTTAAATGTAACATTGTTGGAATTAAAAACGTAGGTAATATCCTTACCATCAAAGACACATAAGATATATATATCTTCTTTATTAAAATAAGCTTCTTTTGTAGATTCTATTTTTGCTAGACTATCGATACTTTTTTCATCTGTGGCTTTAAGTTGTTCATTTTCTTTTTTTACTTTTTCAAGTTCGCTTTTTAACTTTTCGTATCTAAGATTATCTTTTGAAGTCAATTTAACACTATCCATAGACTCTATATTAATATCTTGTGCTTTGTCCGGAATATCGTCTATAAAATACTCGTTATCCATATTTCTGGAAACACAATATTCAAATGGAATTTTTAAAAGACCTGAATCATATAAGTGAAAATTAACTTGGTTGTTATTTATTAAAAAAAAATGATTTTTGTATCCTATATAATGTTCACCTCGTTTTTCATTAATAGATAGACAAACTCTATATCCCGAAAAGTTATCGCCAAGGTGATCTATACTTAATTTAGTGGGGTCATTTATAAATTCAACTTTTGCTGTTTTATAGTTTTTTAAATTAGCAATAAGATATTCTTTTAAAATATTTTGATATCTTATGGGTTCCTCTCCAAAGCTTACTTTTTGAATAGACCTATTTTCGGTAGGAGAGAGAATAGAAGGAGTAGGAATTTTGCTACATGATGATACTATCAAAATCAACAATATAGATAAATAGTTTTTCATTTGCCCAGGGCCGGAGTCGAACCGGCACGAGATTGCTCTCGAGGGATTTTAAGTCCCTTGCGTCTACCAATTCCGCCACCCGGGCTTATACTTATACAGGATGTATTCATTATGTGAGTATCGTAAGAGAGAGTTATCTTCATTTAAGAAGTATTTTATACTAAAATCCTTTTTTGTCTAATATTACAATTGCTGTTTTGAAACATATCTCTAATTCCAACCAAATAGACCAGTGTTTAATGTAATATAAATCATACATAAGTTTTTGCTCAGCATCATAAGAGTTAAATCCATACGGATAAATAATCTGAGCCCAACCAGTAATACCCGGCCTAACAACATGTCTATATTTATAACTTTTCAATTTTATATAATATTCTTCAGAAAGTTTTATCCACTCTGCTCTAGGTCCGACAAGATGCATATCTCCAAGTAATATATTTATTATCTGTGGTAACTCATCTATTCGTAATTGTCTTAGTATTTTTGCAAATGGATATATTCTAGAATCATTTTTTGTAGTATTACCCTTAGTATCTGAATTTTCTTTCATCGTTCTTATCTTATAAATATTAAATATTTTCATGTTGAAACCTAATCTTTTTTGAGCAAAGAAAAAAGAGTCATTGATAGAATATATTTTTTTTGATAAATAAATCACTGGAGTTAATACAATAAGGATTGGTAACATAATTAATATTGAACTTAAATCAATTACTCTTTTTAGAATAAAATCAAATCTATCATATTTTTTTAAATTAATAATTGAATGAGAAGTAGGTAAAACCTTCCTTAAATAGGATTCCAAAAAATCATCAAGATTTATAAGATTCATTTTGATTGATTGATCTGTATTAAAATCTAATAATGACGTATCATTGATTGATAAGTTGATTACAATTCTAGATTTTTCATTATTTATCTTATGTAAATTGTTTTTAAATTCATCATAACTTTCTAGAAAGAAAGTTTTGTAACCTTTGTCATTTAACATATTAATTTCATATTCATTAAATTGATAAAACTTACCAACTATATAGATTTTAATATTATTATTTTTTTTATAGCTATTTTTTAAAAAATATCTGAATAATAATATTAAAAATGGTATGAATAATAATGATGAGAATAAATGTAAACTTACAGAGTATGAATAGAATACATATATCACTAAATGAATAAATAATGCCGAGAATGTCGTAACAAAGCTTATTTTCAATTTATCTGAAAAGTTTGTCGAGAAATAATTTGTGTAATAATTTTTAATTAATGAAATAAATATTATAGATATGCTGAATAATAAAAATGGGCTCAAATGATTAATTTGTGTATTATCATTCTCAAAAAAAATAAAATGAAGTAAACCAACCAATAAAGGTACAAGTAGGTCTATCGTAAGTAAAATATAAATCATCTTTTGAATATATCACTTATTGTTCGAAACTCCATTGGTAAGAATACTGATCAGGCTAAGGTCGGAATCGAACCGGCGTTGACGGCTTTGCAGGCCGCTGCATTACCACTCTGCCACTTAGCCAGAAAATGG
>MDTB01040369.1_pt1 | contig 24520 bp, 26 predicted proteins | sample 811161 | NCBI WGS metagenome assembly MDTB01 (sample SAMN05326650, study PRJNA326480) | marine metagenome | isolation source: seawater | place: Mediterranean Sea | collected 2009
GAAAATAAGGTATTGAATACTTGTAATTGCAAGGCCTTTATATAAATATAATGGGATAGAAATAAGATCTCCTACTATCCATAAAATCCAATGCTCTAATTTTCTTCTAGCCATAAACCACATTGCAACAAAAAAGACTGAAGTAGTAAAGGTATCAATGGGAGCAGTCCAATCAATCCACTTACCAGATAAATTATAAACAAGCGTAATAAAAATAATTGAACATATAAAAAGAAATATTCCCAATTTAATTTCTTTTCTATTAATCTTTAAAATAGGATTTAAAATTTGTCCACCTTTTTTCTGACTCCAAAAATACCATCCATAAATACTCACCATAAAAAAATAGGCATTAATAAGCATATCACCTAAAAGCCCTGCGTTAAACAAGAGATACACAAAAATTGCTGTGGAAAACATCCCTGTTGGGTATACAAGAACCTTATCTTTTTTGGCAAAATAAACACTAATTAAGCCCAAAATTACAGCAAAGATTTCTAGAGTAACATCCAAAATATCCAAATCTTGGTAGGGACGACTTAGATATTCAAAAATCTGGTTCATATTGACTCCGATCACCTTTGATCATTTTAATATTTAGCATGACAGCATCTTCTTCCTCAAAAGTTTTACGAATCATAGGTATAATCATATTCATAATCTGATCATATTCACCGAAGATTTGTGTACTTAGTGGGGTCTCATTAATTATGAAACCAAGCTTTCTAAGTTTTTTGATAAAGCTTTTGATTGTTAGAACATAATTATTTTTTAATGGGGCTAGGGTTAATTCAACTGAAATTTTCATTTATTTAAAATTTAGTAGTCGCTAAGGTTATGCAAAACTTTTCAAAATATCTAAAATAAAGATTATAAATAAAAATTTTCCCTTGATCATTTACTGAACCTAATCCAATAGGACTAGACTTACTAGATTTTTGGATATGCAGCTGGGACCTAAAGTTTATACCAGGTTTACTGTAAATTTTATATAATGCTTCTTTAGCTGTCCATATCTTGGTCAAATATTTTATGTCAGTAAAATCTTCAGATATTTCAGTCTCTTCAATATTTAAAAAACGTGGTCCTATTTTTTTAATTTTCTCTCGGTAAAACTCTAAATCAATTCCAACTTTTTTATCAGATATAGCTATTGCAGCAAAGTTTCTAGAGTGAGTTATTGAAAGGTATCTTCCATCAATTAGATAGGGTGCACCTTTTTGATCATATTTATTACTCCCAGGTGGAATTCCAAATTTTTTCAATAACTGTCTTACAGCTAAGTATCCTTTTCTGTGGACAAGACTTTTTAGTTGATTTAATTTTTTTTTTTCAACATGAGGAATTGTTAATCCTTCCAATAATTTGTCTTCCGACTCTTCTATTTTCCAAATAGCAAATTGAGCTAAATTTTCAATTGATTCTTTTAGAAATTCAGGCATTTGAAAAGTGCGAAAAAGGTTGTATTTTTGATCTCATTTTCAACAAAGGTACAATATATGAGCACAAAAATATCTCAATATACTCCATACAAAGTAAAAGACATTTCTCTTGCAGAGTGGGGTAGAAAAGAAATAAAACTAGCTGAAAAGGAGATGCCTGGTCTAATGGCATTAAGAAAAGAATATGGCCCTAAGAAGCCTCTTAAGGGAGCTCGTATAGCTGGTTGCCTCCACATGACTATTCAAACTGCTGTGCTGATCGAAACGTTAGTGGAACTTGGTGCAGAAGTTACATGGAGCTCATGTAATATTTTTTCTACGCAAGATCACGCTGCAGCAGCCATTGCAAAGGTTGGTATACCAGTATATGCTTGGAAAGGAATGACAGAAAAAGAATTTAATTGGTGTATTGAGCAAACAATTCACTTTGGCAAAGATAAAGAGCCTCTAAATATGATTCTGGATGATGGGGGTGACTTGACTAATATGGTTTTGGATAATTATCCTGAGTTAGTTCCCAGTATAAGAGGCCTTTCTGAAGAAACAACAACTGGTGTTCATCGTTTGTATGAAAGATTCAACAATGGAACATTACCAATTCCTGCAATAAATGTAAATGATTCTGTCACTAAATCTAAGTTTGACAACAAATACGGTTGTAAGGAGAGTGCTGTTGATGCAGTTCGCCGCGCAACAGATACTATGCTAGCAGGAAAAAGGGTCATTGTGTGTGGATATGGTGACGTAGGAAAAGGAACCGCTGCTTCGTTCAGGGGTGCTGGGGCAATCGTTACAATTACAGAAATAGATCCAATCTGTGCGCTTCAAGCTTCAATGGATGGTTATGAGGTTAAAAAATTAACAACAGTCATAAAAGACATGGATATCATCTGTACTGCAACTGGGAATAAGGATATTGTGTGCGATGATCATTTTCTTGCAATGAAAGACAAAGCTATAATATGTAACATAGGTCATTTTGATAATGAAATCGATATGAGTTGGTTAAATGAAAATTATGGCCATACTAAATCTGAAATTAAACCCCAAGTTGACTTATATACACTAGAAAATAATAAACAATTAATAGTTTTAGCTGAAGGCAGGTTAGTAAATCTCGGTTGTGCAACAGGACATCCAAGTTTTGTAATGAGTAACTCTTTTACTAATCAAGTTCTTGCCCAGATTGAATTGTGGAAAAATTCTGATTCATATGAAAACAAAGTCTATATGTTACCCAAAACTCTAGACGAAAAAGTTGCTGCACTTCATCTAGATCATCTTGGAATAGAATTAGAAGAGCTTTCAAAAGACCAGGCAAATTATATTGGTGTAAAAACAAAAGGCCCTTTCAAACCAGAATACTATCGTTATTAATTGATTGTTTCATTTTAAACAAAAAAGCTCGTATTAATGGCGAGCTTTTTTTTCTGAATATTTGAGTTTTAGTCTTTAAAAGGTGTAACAGACACAAATGATTTGTTATCTTTCTTTTTTGTAAATGTAACAATGCCGTCAATTTTGGAGTGTAAGGTATGGTCTTTGCCAAGATAAACATTCTCTCCAGCATTATGGGCCGTTCCCCTTTGGCGAACTATAATATTTCCAGCACGGGCAGCTTGCCCACCAAAAATTTTTACTCCTAGTCTTTTCGATTCAGATTCTCTTCCGTTTTTAGAACTTCCTACCCCTTTTTTGTGCGCCATAATAATATGTTTAAATAATTATTTCGTAATAGCTACTATTAAATCTGCCTTTTTCATTGTAGAAGTTACTTCAATACCTTTCTTTTTTGCTTCCTCTTTGAGCTGAGCTACAGTTAATTTACTGTAATCTAAATGCTCAGTTTTCTTTGAGATTTGTTTTTTAGCAGCGGGTTTAGTTTGCGTTTTAGTAGGTGGCACTTCCTCTAATTTTGATAAAGATGCTTTGGTTTTAGTTCCACTAGCATAAATTTTTTCTATTATCAGTTCAGTTAATGCTTGGCGGTGTCCGTTTTTAACACGATAACCTTTGCGTCGTTTCTTTTTGAAAACGATTACTTTGTCATCCTTAAGGTGACTTACCACTTTTGCCTGAACTGAGGCTCCAGTTATAGCTGGGGTCCCAATGGAAACTTTCTTGCCGTCATCTAATAGGTAAACCTTGTCAAAAGTTACTTTTGAACCTTCTTTGTCTGTTAAACGATTTACAAAAAGCTTTTGGTCTTCAACAACTTTAAGTTGCTTACCCGCTATTTCTACAATTGCATACATACTTAAACCTTTACAATCGGCAAATATAGTTCTTTTTAATAATAAAACAATTTTAGTATTTGTTACAATTTATTGTCTAAAGAAAACTTGCCAGGTCCAGTAATCATTAGAAAAATAAATAATAGTAAGTATAAAAGTGATTTTTCTTTTTTTGAAAATGGGTCTCCATCGTGTTTGAATAAAAAAGCAACGAACATTGTTATAATTGGAAAAATGCAAAAAAATCTAGTTTTCCATCCAATTATTATAAAAATTGGGACAATAAATTCAGCAAAAGTTGCAAGTAATAATGAGGTAAGAGGCCCTATTCCAATTGGATCACTAAATGTAAAATCCCCATTAATCATTTTTAAAAACTTACTATATCCATGAGTAAAAAATAGACTAGAACAAGTAATCCTCAGGAAAAATAATCCTTGATTTAATCGAGTTAATTTTATTCTAATATCAGATTATAAAATTTACAAATTCAAATAATGTCTAACTGTTTTGTCGAGACCTGATTCAAATGATGTTTTTGGCTTCCATCCAAATTCTTCTTTAACTTTCGAATTATCAATTGCGTATCTGAAATCATGACCAAGGCGGTCTGATACAAAATTAATTAGGTTTTTTGAAAATCCCTCAGAGCGTCCTAATATAGTATCTGTTATTTTAATTAATTTGTAAACTAGGTCAATATTTCTTTGTTCGTTATCTCCTCCTATAAGATAAGTTTCACCGATTTTACCCTTATGTAAGATCAAATCAATTGCTTCCACATGATCTTCTACATATAACCAATCTCTTATATTTTTACCATCTCCATACACAGGAAGTGGTTTTTCATTAACAATATTTTGAATCATTAAAGGAATAAGCTTTTCATAATGTTGTGCTGGGCCATAATTATTAGAACAATTAGATATAACAACTGGAAGATCATAAGTATGATAATAAGCTCTAACCATGTGGTCTGATGCTGCTTTTGAAGCAGAGTATGGTGATCTTGGATCATAACGACTATTTTCTGAAAATTTCAGGCCATCAGCTAGACTCCCAAATACCTCATCTGTAGAAATATGATAGAAAAGTTTATCTTTTTTGTTTTTGGCCCAATGGTTCCTAACTATTTCAAGTAGGTTGTGTGTTCCTAGAATATTAGTTGAAGTAAATTGAAAAGGATTCTTAATAGAATTATCAACATGTGACTCAGCAGCTAGATGAATAACAATATCAAAATTATTTGATTTAAATAGTTCTTGGAGAAATTCGAATTCCCTAATATCGCCCTTAACAAATTTATAATTTGTGAATGATTTACAATTTTCAAGATTTTTTAAGTTTGAGGCATATGTTAATGAATCTAGATTTACAAATTTATAATTAGGATAATCTTTGACTAATTTTTTGACTAGGTGAGAACCTATAAACCCTGCTCCCCCTGTAATTAAAATTGATTTGCTTTTACTCATATCACCTTTTCTTCAATCCTCTTTAAACAATCCTCTAAGGCACTCGTCCAATCTAAAATTTTTAATGATAAATGATTTTCAATTCTACTTGTATCTAAAATAGAGTTTTTAGGCCTTAATGCAAGAGTAAAATACTGTTTTGAAGAGCAGGGAATTATTTCACAATTACTGTTTTTTATTAATTTAATTTTTTTTGCTAGATTAAACCACGTTGTTTCTCCCATTAGAGCATAGTTGTAACAATCATAATCGAATAAATGATTTTGATCAATATTTGATAGTACAACCCTAGCAAGATCAATTCCATAAGTTAATCTTCCATGTTGATCATTAACAACACTGAGATTTTTTTTTGTATTAATAGTTGGTAAAACAGTTTTAACAAAATTAGAGCCATATGGACTAAACATCCAAGAAACTCTAAAAGTGGTGTTAAGACATCTAGATTTTTTGAGGAGTTGTTCTCCTTCATATTTTGTTTTTCCATATATATTTATTGGATTTGGAATTTGATCTTCCGAATTGGGAAACTTACTGGTTCCATCAAAAATATAATCTGTTGAAAAGTTAATTATAAATAGACTTTTAGCCTCTGCAAAAGAAATCAAATTTCTTATCCCAACAACATTAATTTGATTTGCCTTTTCTGATTTTTTTTCAGCTTTATCAACCTTTGTGTAGGCAGCACAATTTATAATTCCTTTTATAAAAGGTCGTTTTTCAAAAAAAAAATAAAGTGTTTTGAGTCTGCTTATGTCAACTTCCTTTTTTGTTGCAAAGATTAAATCATGTCTTGGAAACTCTCTCTTTACAGCATGAAAACACTTTCCTAACTGTCCATTTGAGCCGGTAACTAAATAACTAGGCATATAAATCATCTTTAAAGTCAAATAATGAAGATTCTGCCAAATTAAAATTTTTCTTGTCTTTTTCAGATTGAATCCATTCATCTTTAGATAATTGCCAATTAATATCTAACTCAGGATCGTCAGGGGATAAGTTTCGTTCGTATTTAGAATTGTAATAATTATCAACTTTATAATAAAAAATAGATTGCTCACTAAGTGTTATATATCCATGCGCAAAACCCCTTGGAATAAATATTTGAAATCTATTTTCAGTATTTAATACTTGGCTAAAGTATTGTCCAAATGTAGGAGATCCTTTACGTATATCAACTACGACATCTAGAACGCTACCCTCAATTACACTAACTAATTTAGATTGTGCAAATGGCGGAATTTGATAATGTAAGCCCCTTAAAACTCCTTTTTTTGAATAAGTTAGATTATCTTGACAAAATTGAACTTTTTTTTGTGAAAAAAATTTACTTTGATTCTTATCAAAATGCTCTGAAAAAAAACCTCTTTCGTCCTCAAAAATTTTATTTTTAAATAGTAATACGTCTTCAAATAAAGTTTGTATTATTTCCATAAGATTATTAACTATAATGATTTAAAAGATAATCCCCATATCTTGTTCCCTCTAAAGCTTTGGCCTGCTTTATTAGTTGTTCTTTAGTTATAAATCCTTTTTTGAAGGATATTTCTTCTATGCAACCAATTTTAAGACCCTGCCTTTTCTCAATAGTTTCGATAAATTGTCCAGCCTTTAGTAAAGATTCAGGGGTTCCCGTATCTAGCCATGCAAACCCCCTGCTAAATCTCTCTACAATGAGTTTATTATTTTTTAGAAAATGTCTGTTGATATCAGATATTTCTAACTCTCCTCTTTTCGAAGGTTTAATTGATTTAGCAATTTGAATTACAGAATTAGGATAAAAATACAACCCTACAACTGCTATTTTACTTTTTGGGTTTTCTGGTTTTTCTTCAATTGATATTGGATTATTATTGTTATCAAATTCAATAACTCCATACCTTTGGGGGTCTTTTACAGTATATCCAAAAATAGTTGCTTTTGACTCATATCTAGTTCGGTCTACCACCTCTTTAAGTTGGTCAGAAAAATCTAAGCCGTAGAATATATTATCTCCCAAAATTAAGCAAACTGGATCTTGAGCTACAAATTTTTCACCTAAAATGAATGCATCTGCTATCCCTTTAGGATATTCTTGAATTTGATATTGGAGTTGTATTCCCCATTGACCTCCATCACCTAAAAGTCTTTTGTATGAATTTATATGTTCACGGGTGCATATTATAAGTATATCACTAATCCCTGCAAGTATTAGTACAGATAAGGGATAATACACCATAGGCTTATCATAAACTGATAAAAGCTGTTTTGACACTCCTATAGTTATTGGAAATAATCGGGATCCAATTCCACCAGCAAGAATAATGGCTTTCAATTAATTAGAATTTAGTTGTTTTAAATATTTTACAAGTTCGAAAGAAAATTTGTTTTTCCCTGAAATAGTTAAATGAGAAAAATTCTCAAAATCCTCATTCAAAAGAGGAAAATTTTTGTAGTTAAGAATTCTAACATTTTGAAAATTTTTTAAAATAGAGGTGTTTTGCAACCATTTTAATGAATCCTTTTTATAAATCATTCTGTTCAACTTGTGTTCAGGTGGGTTTAAAATTAAAAAAGTTGCAGATGGATTATCATAAATTAATTCTAAAAGTTTTGAAAAAGGAAAATCTTCATTGATTAAATGTTTTCTATTATAGATTGAATTTTTTGATCTTATTATCAGATTCAATTTTTCAATATAATCATCAATTTTACTTTCGGTATTTAAATCTACTCCTGAGTGAAGAATATAATTATATTGAAAAATACCCTTGAAAAAAGATTGAATAGTAATTAAAGGAAACTTAGAAATAAAAAACCAAAGTTCCTCGAAATTCATGAATTGAAAATTATTTGAGATTGCAAATTTATATCCTTCACTATCAAATAAATCTCCTTCATCCCTTGTCATGTCACCTCTATATGAAACATCATTACTCCCATAATCAAAAATTATAATTGGATCTGATTTATATTTCAAAAAATCTCTGATTTTTAGAACATTTATAAAAACTGTTTGGCCTCCTAAAGCCAAATTATTTGTCTGGATATTTAAGTGGTCTTGTAAAATTTTTGAATCAACAGCACCGTGAATTTCGGAATCACCAAAAATTGCGATTTTGATGTCTTTTTTATGGATAATCTCTTTTTTGTATTTATCAATTACAAAGGGAATATTATTCTTAAACACAGCCCCAAAAAAAATTAAAATTATTGACACTGAAAAAAAAAGTAATAATCTGGCAATTATTTTAAAAACAAATAGTCTCATTAGAAATCAAAATATATAAAGGGTTTGTTATTATTTATAAAGCCAATAATTAAATAAAATAAGACAAGATCTACCAATAATCTTGCTGAAAAATTTGAATAAATTTTTCTTTCATCTTTTCTAAATATCCACTCTAAAAAAATGAACAATATTATCAGTGGAAGTTTATTTACAAATGTAAAATTGAAATCAAAATTTAACTGAGTTAAAAAATTAAATGAGTCACTAATTGTTTCACTTCTGAAAAATACCCATCCAATTGTAACTAAAATAAATGTGATTAATACCTGAAAAAACTCTTTTCCGTTTGGTAAAAGGGTATTTTCTGCTATCACAGAGCTTGCATATTTCCTGTTTGTTTTAAAAAAAAATGATGGCAGGAAGAGTATCGAGTGAAATAATCCCCAAAAAATAAATGTCCAATTAGCTCCATGCCAAAATCCACTCACAATAAAAATAACAAATATGTTTCTAATAGATTTCCACTTTCCTTCTTTTGAACCGCCAAGGGGGATATATAAATAGTCCCTAAACCATGTTGAAAGTGAGATGTGCCATCTTCTCCAAAACTCTCCTATGTTTCTTGAAAAATACGGGAATCTAAAATTTGACATTATTTCGAAACCGAAGAGTTTTGAGGTTCCTATAGCAATATCTGAATATCCACTGAAATCACAATAAATTTGGAAGGCAAAATAAATAGCCCCTAACCAAAGTGTACCCCCTGAAAAATCTTGATAATTACTAAATATATCGTCAACTATTGGAGACAGAGAATCAGCGATGACTACCTTTTTGAAGAGCCCCCATAATATTAGTCTTAATCCTTGTACACCTTGTTCATATCTAAATTCTCTTTTATTTAGAATCTGCGGAAGAAGATTTGTTGCTCTCTCAATTGGTCCAGCAACTAACTGAGGAAAAAATGAAACGAAAGAAGCAAATGATATAAAGTCTTTGGTTGGTTTTAACTTTTTTCTGTAAATGTCAATTGTGTAAGACATGGTTTGAAATGTGTAGAATGATATACCTACAGGGAGTATTATGTTTAAGGTCCAAATACTTTTAATTTCGTAACCAAAAGAACTGAATAAACTTATCCAAGAATCTATAAAAAAATTATAATATTTAAAAAATCCTAAAACACTAACGTTAAATAAAATGGACACATAAAGAAGAAGTTTTTGTAATCTTTCTGATTCTTGCCTTGGTATATTTAGTCCGATAATGTAGTCTACGATTGTTGAGAGGAATATTAAGGATAAAAATCTGTAATCCCACCAGCCATAAAAAACATACGAACTCAAAAGAATAATAAAATTCTGAATACTCAGGTTTTTATTGAAAATAAACCAATAAAAAGTGAAGACTATAGGTAGAAAAATTAAAAATTCAATTGAGTTGAATAACACTATATTTATTTATAAATAGAAATATTAAATAATCTGAAGGTAACTAGTTTATTTTGTAAACTATTATCAAAAACTTTTAATAGATCTTTTGGAAAAACAATAATTTATTTCAAAAAAGGCAATTAAAAACTAACTTTTCATTATTAACTCAAGTTTTTGAATTAATTTTTTTTTGCTAAAATTTTTTTCAAAATAATTTAAAGCGTTGTCTCCAAAAAAATTTCTCTCTTTTAAAGACGCATTATACATCTTAATTATATTTTCCCCCAATGCAATTGAATCCTCAGATGAACAACAATAACCTGAATTTGAGTCTGAAATGATTTTTCTGCCTATTCCATCTAAAGCTCCGATAATTGGCTTTCTACAAGCTAAGTAGGATTGTAGTTTTCCAGGAATAGTATATGAAAATATTTTTGCTTTTTTTAGAGTGATTAAAAGGGAATCTGCACAGGCATAATAATAAGACATTTTTTCAGGTGGGTAAGTGCCTAAAAAGTAGAACTTATTATTAATCCCTTTTTCTTTTATTATTTTAAGTACTCTTTTTTTATCCCTGCCATCCCCAAGTATCAATAAGTTTATATTATAATCTTTAATGAGTTCAAAAGCATTAATAATTGTGTCAAAACTTTGAGATACACCGATATTTCCAGCAAATATCAAATTAAAACCTTGAGGTAAAGAACTTTTTAGCGATTTATCTACCTTAACAACTTTATAAAATTCCTCTGCATAATAAGGATAATAAATTAATTTATGATTTGGAACATTTTGTTTTCTGATATATTTTTTGAATTCAGGAGATTGAACTAAAATAATATCTGTAAATCTGTATATAGTTTTAGTCATATAATTAACTAAACCCAAAATTGATCGGTTTGATATATTCCCAGCTACTCGAATTGATTCTGGCCAAAGATCATGAACCCATAAATAAGATTTACATTTAAACTTTTTTGCAGCTAAAATTCCAATAAAACCAACTGTTATAGGAGAAGGAGCATAAATAAAAATTTTGTCAAAACTCCCCTTAATATTATTAAGCTTGAAGAAAGCGAAAAAAATAAATGAAAAGTAATTCAAAATTAATCTTAATCCTCCTCCTTTTTTTCTTAAAAATAAATTTGCCCTATGAACTTTTATCCCATTTATGTATTCTTTTTTTGGCCTATTCCAAGAGTATCCTTTAAAATAAATCCCCTTAGGATAATTTGGCTTTCCTGTTAATACTTCAATGTAATGGCCTTTTTCGCTTAAAGAAAATGCAAGGTCATTTATTCTAAAATTTTCAGGAAAAAAATACTGGGTAACAAAAAGAATTCTCATTTAGGCCCCCTAGGATGTTCGTTTTTTTTCCAAATGTTTTTATTAACATAATCAATATAGCTAAGAATAATTCTTGAAATCTTTAAAGACACATTATCAACATCGTAATCACTAACAATTTTTGGGACGAGACTCGATTTAAACTGGTTTATCACCATGCTTAAAGATTCGATAATTCTGTTTTTATTAAGCCCTGACATTATAAGTGTACCTTCATCCATCCCTTCTGGTCTCTCATGAGACTCTCTAATTGTAATTGATGGAAATCCTAAAATAGATGACTCTTCTGAAATAGTCCCGCTATCAGATATTACACATCTTGAATTTTGCTGCAGGTTTACATAATCAAAAAAACCTAGTGGTTTTAAAAAAATAATTTTCTCGTCTAATTTGATGTTTTTCAATTTTTCTATTCTCATTTTAGTTCTTGGATGGGTTGATACAATGACCGGAAGTTCAAAATATTTAGATGTCTCATTAAGGCTGTCTAAAAATGAAATTAAATTATCCTCATAATCAACATTTTCCTCCCTATGAAATGATACCACAAAGTAAGATCCTTTTTTGAGATTTAATTTTCTCAAGATCTTGCTTGACTGAATTTTGTGCATATAGTGATATAATATCTCCTTCATACAAGAGCCTATTTTGATTACTGTTTCAGGTTTTATTCCTTCTGCAATCAAATAATCTCTAGCTTGTTCAGTAAGAGGTAAATTGATATCACTTAAATGGTCTACAATTTTTCTGTTTAATTCTTCGGGAACTCTTTGATCAAAGCACCTATTACCAGCTTCCATATGGAATATTGGTATCTGTCTTTTTTTAGCAGAAATAACCGAAAGGCATGAATTTGTATCTCCATATAATAAAACTGCGTCAGGATTCTCATGTTGTAAAACCTTATCTGATTCTGAGATAATATTTGCAATTGTTTCCGCAGTTGATTTACCAACTGCATTTAAAAAATAGTCAGGTTTTTTAACTTCAAGATCCTTAAAAAAAATTTCATTTAATTCATAGTCATAATTCTGCCCTGTATGGACTAGAACATGTTTAAAATGTTTTTCTAATTCAAATATAACCCTAGAAAGTTTGATGATCTCTGGTCTTGTTCCAACAATTGTTACAACTTTTATCATTTATATATCATATAGGTTATATAGATCATTAAACTTTAAACTATCTTCACGTAATTCCTCCAGCATTTTATCCCAATCAGGTTTTTCAAAATCTGTCTCGTAAAAGAATTTATTCGAATTTAAGGATTTATTGTAGGAAACAGAGATGTCACTGGTAATATCTATGTTTAGATCAAAATAATGATTTATTTTTTTTAAAAGGTCATGCTTAGATATAGGCTCAGATGATATATTATAAATTCCTTTCAATTTGTTAAATTCTCTTAAAATTTTAACTAATATTTTTGACATCCACAAAGTTGTAACTCCAGAATATATGACTTTATCAAAACCTTTTATTTTTAAATTTTTATTTGAAATAACCCATTCCAATAACTCTGTCTTGTTAAAAATTTCTCTCCCTATCATTGATGATCTTATCGTCAGAGTGAAGTTTGAATTTACCTCCCCATTGGCTTTTGTTTTTCCATAATTGTCAGCAGCATCTGAAATATCATAATCATCATAATTCCCTTTTTCACCTGAAAAAATACAATCTGAAGAAAAATGTATCTGCCTTTTATTGTTTAAATTACACCAGACATCAATTTTTTTTGGTAATTCTGAATTTAAAATTATTGCTTTATCTAGATTTTCAGATCCCCTTCTTATAGTTATTCCAACCGTATTTATTATGTAATCAGGATTTATTTGATCTAAAAGATTGTGTATTTTTTGTTTTAGAAAGTCAAATTTAAATATTTTGCATGATGGGTAAAGTTTTTTTAAAATATCCGACCGGGATCTGCTGTTTAAGAAAATTTCAAATCCATTTTCATGTAATGTTTGAGCAATTTTATGTCCTATCATCCCGTCTGCTCCAATTATAAGTACTTTCATTTATAACCGATACTTTCTAAAAGTTTAATAAGTTCGTCCTCTTTCAGCCTGTGTGTATTAAATGAATTGTATTCTTCTAAATTTGTATTCTCAACCCCTTCCGAAAAATATTTTTTATAATTTAAATCTCTATTATCTGCAGGAACTCTAAAGTAATCTTTCAAATCTTCTGCCACCAACCTTTCTTCTTTTGAAAGTAGTGTCTCGTGCATTTTCTCAGCATGACGAATTCCTATATTTTTAATATTTACTGATGAATTATATATCTTTTTCATTGTCTCAGCCAATTCAATTATTGTAGTAGATGGAGATTTTTGAACAAAAATATCTCCAGATTTACCATTTTCAAAAGCAAATAATACAAGATCAACCGCATCGTTTAGTGTCATCATAAAACGTGTCATTTTTGGGTCTGTTACTGTAATTTCATTTTGTGTTTTAATCTGATCATAAAAATGAGGAATGACAGATCCTCTAGATGCCATGACATTTCCATATCTAGTTCCGCAAATGATGGTGGATCTAGAATTTCTTGATTTCCCTACAAAAACTTTTTCCATCATTGCTTTAGAAACTCCCATTGCATTAATAGGATAAACGGCCTTATCAGTGCTTAAACAGATTACTTTTTTAACTTTAGCTTCAATAGCTGCAGAAAGAACATTATCAGTCCCCAAAATATTTGTTTTAACAGCCTCTAATGGGAAGAATTCGCAAGAGGGAACTTGTTTGAGTGCAGCAGCATGAAATATGTAATCAACATCAGTGATAGCAGATTTTATACTATCTATATCTCTAACGTCTCCAATAAAAAATTTAATTTTTGGATTTTTATACTTAATCCGCATATCGTGTTGTTTTTTTTCATCCCTTGAAAAAATTCTAATTTCTGATATGTTTGAATTTAAAAACTTTTTTAAAACCGCATTCCCAAAAGAACCAGTTCCACCGGTTATCAGTAAAATACTGTTACGAAACATAAGATTGATGTTTTATTTTTGAAATAAATCTAAAGGTTTTTTTTGATGTTATACTCCAAGACATAAATTTTAATTTATTAATGTTCCCATTTCTCTGGTCAAATAATGGCAAGTTTTTTATTAAATAAATTAGTGCTTTTTCTATAGATTTTGAAGAATCTGCATTAAAGTATGTCCCCCCATTTTTTAAGAATTCTGGCATTGGCATTTTATTGCTGCATGCGATAGGAAGTGCTGAGCCCATAGATTCTATCAAAATATTTGGCATATTTTCACAGCTTGAGGCAAATATTACACCATCATGGTCTGAGTAATAGTCTTGAATTTTATTGTGTGGTACTTCATTAATGTAGTTTATAAATTCCTTATTTAAATCATTTTTCCTTATTTCCATTAACATTTTTTTACCATATGGTTTATAAATAATCGGACCTATTAATGTCAATGATACTGGATACCCACTTTTTCTAAGTTTACTTATTGCTTTTATTACATTTAACTGATTTTTGTATACATGAACAGTTGAAACATATATAAATTTGAAAGGTTTCTCAAATGAGAAATTATCAAATTTTTTTGATAGATTTTTCTTATTCAAAAACCTTTCAGAAATTCCATGATGAATGATTGATTTTGGAATATTTTTAATTGGAACAACTTCAGAAATGAAATCTTTTGCATAATTAGAAATAAAAATTAATCCATTTGAATTCATAAAACATTGTTCTTGCCTTTTGAAATTAATTAATAATTTGATTTTTTCTTTACAGCTTTTAATTTGTTTCCAAAAATTTTTTTCATAAAGAAGCATGTTTTGTGACATGCCTATTAAAGGTCTAAATTTTCCAATAAAGTCTCCCGTCAAAGAAAATAAAATATCTGCTCTTTTTTTTAAAAACAAATCCATTAAAAACGTTTGATATATTAATCTGAATAATTTGTTTGAATTCAAGAAAAAAGATGTCTTTTTAAAAAAAATTTTTCTGTTTGGTAAATAATCTAAAACCTTAGTAGAGCCTATAATAATTATTTCATTAATTTCTGGATGATCCTTTTTATTAAAATTATTGAGTAGTTCATATAAGTGGGTTAATCCACCTGTATTAACAATACTAGAGGCATCAATTGCTAAAACATATTTATTCATACAACTAAATATTCTCCACAATTTTCATAATAATCGCCATTCAGGCCTAATTTGAAAAAATCGATCGGATGATTATTACCAATTAAACCGCCTAGATCTAATGTTTTTAATCTAATAGATTTTAAATAAATTATAGCTTCCCATAATAGTAAATAATTTGAGTTTAATTTTCTCCCCTCTTCAGAAGACCATCCTATTAAATAGATAGAATTAGCTAATTGTTTAGATATCAAAATTGAGCCTATACCTTTCCCCATTTTAAAAGCTGTAAATACATATAGTTTTTCGTTTTCATTTGAAAGTCTTTCCATTTTTTTTATCAAATCTGTATTCAAACCCTTATATTTTTTTGCTTTTACATCCTCACTATAAAGTTTTAATAGTACTTCGAGATCCTTTTTACTTGAAGATCTCTTTACAACTAAATTATTTTTTTGGGACTTTCTGAGTGAGTTTCTCCATTTTGGCCTAAAAGCTTGAAAAAGAAATGATTCCTCTTTTTCTAAATCAATAATTGATGATTTCCAGGCCGGGAAATTTAATTTCCTTGATCTAAATCTTTCAAAAAATAAGCTTTGAATTGAATAATAGCTGACATCTGGTGAAATTGATAAAAATTTAAAATTAAAAATGTTTGAAAAAGTTAAAAGTTTTAAAAAAATATTGATACGGTCATTTAATTGTAATGAGCTAATTAAAATTGGTCCTCTATTAATTCTCAATAAGGTGAATATCTTAAAATATTTTTTTTTCAAAATTTGAAAGTATCCTACAATTTTTGAATCTAGGATGATTTCAAAAGATTCAATTTTCTTATTTTCAATTTCTGCTTTAGAATGGACATAATAATTTGATTGTAACAAGTTTATATTTGAAAGGCGAAGTTTTTCGTGATACTGAATTTTTTCAATTTTTTTAAACCTTATATTATCAGGATACTGCCTAAAGCCACAAATTTTTTTAAAATAGTTTTTTGAAATTGTATGATTTAATAGTATGAAATAGAGCTTATTATATTTATTGGAATTATTAATACATGATTTAGGAAATAATGGCCAACGAATAATTGGAAAGCCTTTTTTAATAAAACTTTCTAAATCATCATTTAAAATTCTTATTGGTAATAAGTAAGGAGTATATGAATCGTATTTTGGCTTAAAATTAAAGTTTTTATCAAAAGCCAATTTGCCTTCCAATATCTCTTTAAACATTTCGAAATTCCTTTTTTTTGTTTTTGCAATGGATTCTAAATCTTGCCTTGATAATAAAAATCTTGATAATGAAGAAATTTTATAACTATGATAATTTTCAGGATATGAAAGCTTTAGGCCATTAATGTATTTTTTTAAATGAAATTTTAAAAAAAATTTTGTTTCTCCGAAATAGGTCAAAATTATTTTTTTTACTAACCATCTTAAAGAAAAAAGAATACCTGTTTTGATAAGCCTTTTCTCAAAGTTCAAGTTTTGGATCTCATTTTTTAAGAAATGATTTATATCAAAATTTAAAAAATTTCCCTCATTAATTTTAGATGGCCCTTTAGTATTGGCAATGAGTAACGCCCCATTTGGAATTGCAAGGTGCTTATATTGACTAAATAAAACGAAGTCGCCTTGATTTCCAATAAATTTTTCTTTTTTTAAGCAATGCGTAGCATCTTCAATCAACCAGCATTTAAATTTGATACAAAAATTTTTAATTTCATTTGAGATAGAGGGTTTTCCAAAATAATGAACAGCTAAAAAAATATCTGGTTTTACTTCTTGAGCTAAAGAATTAAGTTGTTTTAGATCAGGCTTAAATTCTTCATCAAGATTAAAATAATGAATATTTATATTTTCCTGATTAATTAAAGGGATTGGATCGTTACAAAAATATTCAGGAAGAAAAATATTTATGCTTTCTTTCTTAGTTTCTTTAAACTTTAACAAACATACTGTCAAGATTGACCATGACGATCTTGACAAATAAAAATGATGTTCCCCCGTTTCAGGTACCCAAAAATTTCTTTTGGATTTGAAAAAAGATTTTAAATCAATTAAGAGTCCTTGAGGAGTCAAATTAAATATTTTTTTAATTTGTTGTATTTGCCAATATATAAAAAGTCGGCATTCCCTATTAAAAAAGATTTTAGTCTTATTATTTCCATTTCTGGGTTAACAGCATCTCTAAAAACCAATTTATTATTATTAGAATTTTTATTATTCCCCCTTAATCCAGAATGAATAAAATCAAAGTTTTGGTTTAGAATTTTTAAAGAATTCTTATTAATACTTTTGAAGGTTCCAAATGGAAATGCGAAATGATTTACTTTTATCCCAAATTCTCTTTCTAAATTCAATTTACTTTTTATTAACTCTTTATTTAGTTCAGATCTAGAATTTATAGTTGACAGCATTTTATGTGAAAAAGTATGACATCCTATTTTATGCCCAGTAGATAATAAAAATTCTATGTCTTTTTTATCCATTGGATCACTTAATTCAAACCTAGTAGGGCCTTTTGGATAAATATTATTAATTATTGATTTATATTTTTGTGACTCTTTTTTTTCTCCTAAAAAGTCAGAAACAATGAAAAACAGAGCTTTTATATTCATTTCATTAAGAACCTCCTCAGCTAATTTCCTGTTTGATTTAAAACCGTCATCAAAAGTTAGTAATATTTTACCTCCATTATTTGGGCCATTATAAATATAACTTTCAAATTCATCTGGAGATATAAATTCATAATTTCTTCTTAGACTTAGTATTTGATTTTTAAAAAGATTTATTTGTTTTTCAGATTTAACATCGTGATAAATTAATACTCTCAGATTTGCATTGTCAAACTTAGTAAAATGCTTTTGCAAAAACTTCCTAGCAATAAATGACCAATCTAAAATTTTAAAAAGTATTTTTCTAACTATTAAAATCATCCAATAACTTTTTTTATGCAGTGTTTTACTAGTCTGAAAGATTTAATTAATTTTTGATTTAATAATTCCAAAATTGAAAATCTTATTCCATTTAAAATATTTTGACTATAATGGTACCTTATTTCAATTAACTTTAGTCTAGGTTCAATAAGCTCCCACAATTTATAATTGTCTGAAAATTCTTGAATTTCAAAAACGTGCATCAACAATAGTTTTTTTAGATTATTATGATGAAGATCGAAGTTATTAGACAGATTATTACTATGAATTCTATACTCGCCCAAAAATTCTCTGCAAAAAGCAAAAGATCCTTTTTTTAAAGCGATTTGAAGCCACAAGTCATAATCTTCAACTGATATGAAATCACGATTTTCATTAAACAACAAATTTTTATTTTTCATAAAACTTCGTCTCACAACTGTTGATGAGGTTGATAATTTATTTCCATGAATCAATAATTCGCTGTAAAAATTATCTGTTTTTAAATTATAATAATTAGCCTTTTTTTGACCTGTGTTTATTTTATGTTCATATTCATTTGAGCATATTATGTCATAACTTTTAGAGGTATAATGAAATAATGTTGAAAGTTTAGTTTTATACCATATGTCATCACTATCTAAAAATGCTATCCATTTAGCTTTTGAGTTTTTTATTCCATGATTTCTAGAAATAGCAATTACTCCATCATTATTTATTTTAAATGATTTAATGCGCGGATCATTGTATGATGAAATAATTTCATGAGAATTGTCAGTAGAATGGTTGTCAATAATTAATAATTCCCAATTTTTATAGTCTTGATTTATTACTGAATCAATTGCTTTTTTAAGATAATTACCGTGGTTGTAATTAGGTAAAATAACTGAAAAATGTGGTTTACTATGCATTTAAAAAATTATCCTTCACATAACTAAAAATTTCTTTAACATCATCGAGATAGTTATTTCGAGGTTTAAACCCTTTTTTAATTATTAGATCATAACTAAACTCTAACCTTTTATTTGGTTTTGCTTGGCTTCTTTTTTTAAAAATAATTTTTGGATTAATCCCATAAGCTTCCTTATATTTTTTTGCAATTAGAACGGCTAAGCTTTTAATACTTAAATTCCAACTGCCTCCAAAATTAAAAATGAAAGGGATTATTTTTCCCATATTAAATTTTTCAATTATAAAATCTACCAATCGACAAACCTCATTCACAGTCACAAAGTTTCTAACTTCATTTCCATCAGAATTAATTTGAATACTTTTATTAATTACAACTTGTTTACAAAAATCATTAACAACTAGATTCCAACAATTTTTATTATTCCAAAATGGCTTTCCAAATGCATTTGATAGCCTTATAATATTAATATCCAAATTTTTATTTTTTATGTACTTGGATAGCGTCAGTTCTGCTAATTTTTTTGAAATCCCGTAGGGATGCACCGGATCCAATGGTGATTTTTCATTTAAATATCCTTCAAGTGGTGTTTTGTATACATGCACTGATGAAAAATAAATTAATTTTTTGACCTTATTTTTTATTGCTTTCTTTATGAGATTATCCAAAACTTTACTGCTAAAATCAAAAGCTTTATGTGGATTTTGGTAAGCTTCAGCAGCATTTGGTCCAGCACAATGAATTATAACCTCTTTATTTTTGCAAGCAATATCCAATGAAACACTACTCCCCCAGTCAATCTTAAACACATTGAATTTATTTTTTTTAGCAAAGTTCTCCGAGGATGTAGAAAGAGTAATATTATAGTTTTTATTTCCGTTTAAAAAGTTGGCAAGACACCCTGCCAAATAACCTGAACCGCCTGTGATTAATATGTTCAAAACTATATTAAATTGATTTCCAATTAAAAGGAACTTTTGAGTCATCTAAAGCTAGAGTTTTTGACTCATTCAAATCATGCTGAAAATCTGTGATATTAAGAATCATTGCACTTTTTTTAGAAACACACTTAAATCCATATATTATGCCTGGTGGGATGGTTAACCTGTCGTAATTGTCAGGCCTTCCTAAAGAAAACTTATCTAAAATGTTATAGGTAGATGATTTTACTCTACTATCAAATAAAACAACTTTTATTTCACCTATTGGAACTGATATATTTTGAGTTTGTTTTAAATGTAATTTCCAGGCCTTTATACATCCAGGGTTTATTTCTGACATATAACACTCTCCGAATTTTTTAAATTCAGGTGAAGTTTTTTTAATCATATGAAGAATCTTTCCCTTCGGATGATTTATTTGATTAAGTTTCACGATTTTTACACCATTAATTATTGATCGATTCATTTAAAATTATTTTGTCCAATCCCTTTTTCTTTCTAATCCAAATTCTTCATATTTACTAATTTGAAACAGGGTATAATCGTACATGTTTTGTGATTTTGAAAAAAAAGTTTTATACCAATCTGAAATAAAGATTAATGTTTCATTAAAACTTAAATTTGACTCCCATTTTAAAAAATCTTTGGCTTTATCACAGTTTAATTTTAATAAACCTGCCTCATTAAACAATGGCTTAGTTTTGACAATTTTTAATGCATCTCTAACTACACTCCATCCCCAAATTTCTGCTAAATTTTCTAAAAGTTGACCTACTGTAATATCTTGCTTTTCATCTGGCCCAAAGTTAAAAGGTTCTCCACTAAGACTCTTATTTTTAATCAATTTAGCTCCAAGAATTAAATAACCTGATAGGGGTTCTAATACATGTTGCCAAGGTCTTGTTGAATTAGGGCTCCTTACATCAACAGGATGACGATTATTCCATGAATTTACAGTATCTACAATAATCCTGTCTTTAGCAAAATCTCCCCCACCAATCACATTTCCAGCCCTACCAATAGCTAACCTTACTGGATGATTTTTTTTAAAAAAGGAATTAAAATATGATTTTATTATTAACTCTGCAGCACCTTTAGATCCACTATAAACGTCTTTCCCCCCCAAATTGTCTTTCTCTAGGTAGCCTCTTTTTAACTCTAGATTTTCATAACATTTATCACTTGTAATAATTATGGCTACACAATTTTTTTTATAAAATCTAAGTACTTCAAGAATATTCATTGTACCCATAACGTTGGTAGTAATTGTTTCTACGGGATCTACATATGATTTTGAAACAATTGATTGAGCAGCAAGGTGAAAAATAAAGTCTGGTTTATGCTTAAATATTATTTTCTGTAATTTTTTGAAATCCCTGATATCTGTTGAATAATGGATAATATTTTTTTTTATTTTTAATATCTTAAACATTGAGGGTTTAGTTGGGATGTCTTTTGAAATCCCAATAACATTGGCTCCCAGCTTTAATAACCACATTGTTAACCAACTGCCTTTAAAGCCAGTGTGCCCAGTTAATATTACTGTCTTATTTTTATAAGTATTATCAAACATGTAATCTTATTTTATCCAAGGAGGATTATTTGAATTCCAAAGATTCTCTAAAATTTCTTTTTCTCGAATAGTATCCATGCATTGCCAAAACCCTTCATGCTTAAAAGCCATTAGTTGTCCATCTTTAGATAGGTTTTCCATCGGCTCTCTCTCAAGCATTGTATTGTAATTTTTTATATAATTAAAAATTTCTTTATTGAATACAAAAAAACCTCCATTTATCCAACCATTCGAAGCCTGTGGTTTTTCTTGAAATTGCTTTACCTCATTATTTGAAATTATTAGTTCTCCAAACCTTACTGGAGGTCTAACGGCTGTAACTGTTGCAATCTTACCATGAGATTTATGAAATTTTATTAACGCTTTTAAATCTAAATCACACAACCCGTCTCCATAGGTTAACATAAAAGTATCTGTATTTCTGAAATAATGTTTTAACCTTAAAAGTCTTCCTCCAGTCATTGTCTTTAATCCTGTCTCCGATAAATTAATTTGCCAATTTTCATTTATATTATTGATGTAATTTATTTTACCAGTTTGGGTATTAATCGAAAAATCATTATTCAATGAATTATATCCAATAAAATAGTCTTTAATTACATTAGATTTATATCCTAGGGCAAGGTGAAAATTTGAAATTTTATGACTATCGAAAATCTTCATGATATGCCATAAAATTGGTTTTCCCCCTATTTCAACCATAGGTTTTGGTCTAAGGTGAGTTTCCTCACTTAATCGGGTTCCATAACCGCCACACAAAATTACTACATCCATTTTTTTTAAATTTTAAATAAATTATTATAGTTAGATATCATTTTATTTATGTCAAATTTATTTTTAAATATCTTATGGGACTTTCTACCCATTATCTCAATAACTTTTCTGTTTTTTATCAAATATTCAATCTTATTTGATAAATGTAATGGATTATTATTTTCTATTATATATCCATTTTCTTCACTCACTATCTGTTCATTTACTCCACCTGTATCCGTTGATATAATTGGTAAACCTATACTCATAGCTTCTAGAATAGATAAAGAGAGTCCCTCAACAAAAGAAGTACAAATAAGTACATCTGATTTATAATAATAAGGTATGACCGCTTTCTTGAATCCTTCAACAGTTACATATTTATTCAAATTATGCTGATTCAAAAAGTTATCAAAAACATTTTTAATATTGACGTCAACAACTTTACCTACAAAAGTAATATGAATATTACATATATTTTTTTCAACTATCTTCAATAGACTTTTTAATAAAAGGATTTGATTTTTATTGAGATCAAAATATCCAACATGTAATATTTCTAATATCTTAGAATTACTATAATTTTTTATTTTATTTTTTTTTACTCCATTGTAAATAACAATTGGAAATGATTTAATAAATCTTTGCTTTAAAGTTTTTTTGGCTGAAGCATTTGAAATTGTAATTAGTTTTGAAGATTTTTCAATTATTCTATCCCAAAAAAAATCGAAAAAAAACAAATGTTTTCTTAATGGTGCTGGATTGCTATGGTAAGCATAAAATTTAAATTTAATATTCGATAATGAAGCGGCCATTAAAGCAGTGCCATTGTATAACCCTCCAGGATGACCTCCATTATGTGAAAAAAAGAAAGAAGCATTATAATTTTTAAATTTTTTATAAAAGTAAAATATTGAATAACCTAACATCAGAAGGCTGAATATTTTAGAAAAGAATTTAAAAATTACGTAAACAAGACTAATGTTTTTAAAATTATTTACTTTTTCATGAATTTCAGCTGGAGTAATAAGATTATAATATTCAATTTTTATATTATTTTTAATTTTTTGATCTAAAATTATTTTATCATCAGCTCTTCCATTTATAAATAGAATTGTCTGTTCAAATTTTAAGTTATTCAAAAGAGTATTGGCAATTTTATCTGACCCTCCGGCTATATAAGTTTCGAGAAAATAAATTATTTTCATTTTATTTTTTACATCATTTTTAATTTTGCTTTAGGAAGTTTAAGATTTTTATAAATAATTTTATTTTGTGTACAAAGCAATTATATAGGATGATAAATAATTTGTTTTAAATTTTCTTAAAAACAAATGAATTTTTGAAAGTTGAAGAAATTTTAAAATAACTCTAAAAAAAATATTTTGGAAATTCTTTTTTTTAGTCCTTGAAATCATATCATTATCAAACCCGCCGAGATAACAATTTTTTTTTATTAACAAGTCATTTTCAGTTGCAATATTATTAAAAAATTGCAGATTCATTATTTCTAAATTATGAGCGTCAAGAACACTTTTTTCGACCTTTTTTTGGAAAAAACCTGTTAAACCTTTAAAATTAGGAATCCCTATTAATAAGATCCCTTTATCATTTAATAAATTAATATGTTTTTTAATTATAACTTTTAAATCCGTAAAATGTTCAATAAATCCAAATGAACATACCAAATCATATTTTTCTGTTGGTTTATATTTTAAAAAGTCTTCAAGAATAATTTTGTTGTATGAAATATTATTAATCTTAAAATCTTTTATCATTAGTTTGAATGATTCTTCTGAAAAATCAATTCCATTAATTTCAATTCCTTTTGAGTAAAAATATTTTAAAAATCTTCCTGGACAGCATCCAATCTCAAAAACTTTATTTATTTTTTTAAAATCAATATTTTGTTCAAAAAAAGTTAAAATATTATTGTCAAAATATAAGTTAGTATTAAGTTGATTATCTACTTGGCTTTTATTTAAATACCAATCCCAGAATTTTTTATTCGTTTTAGCGTTTTTGATCATGAATAGAAGTAGTTATGTTGATTTCTTTGCTCTAACCAGTGAATAATTTGATCCTTGTATAATATATTTCGAAAGTGAATCCATTTTTAAATGAACCCAACATGATAAATAAATTTCAATTTTTCTA